>ERZ1034917.184-NODE-184-length-62074-cov-6.584192_pt1 | contig 62074 bp, 73 predicted proteins | sample MGYA00520605_ERZ1034917 | MGnify/ENA primary metagenome ERZ1034917 (study PRJEB33766, sample SAMN09781784) | gut metagenome | biome: gut microbiome | host: Homo sapiens | place: Madagascar | study: EMG produced TPA metagenomics assembly of the PRJNA485056 data set... | reverse complement strand
GGTTGGGACGGGGAGGCAATCGCGTGCTAAGATAGGCCCTCGAAAAGCTGTGATGGGGACGAGTAGCTTGGCTACACGGTCATGAGCGAGCGGGGTTGGTGAGAGCCCGCGGCCGCGTCCAGGTGAATATCACCCCGGAGCCTTGGCCCGAACGGGTGTCCTGCACCCAAGTAGACGCCAACGGGAGTGGCCACCGTCATGGGCCAGCCGAGTAAGGCGAGAATCTCGTCCGCTGGGTGGTTGCGAATCGTCGCGGCTCACGCCGCATTCATGGCGCTTCGTCCCGGCGGCCGGGGCGGGCGCTTTTTTCGTGCGCGGCGAGTCCCTGGGCTCTCCGGACGCGGGCGCTCGGCGGATGCGGGGCGGTCCCCCGCGAAAGGAGCGGCACCAGGTAATGGCAAACGAGTACAAGAAGACGATGAACCTCCCGTCCACGAGCTTCCCGATGAGGGCAAGCCTCGCGACGCGCGAGCCCGAGCGCCTCAAGGTCTGGCGCGAGAACAACGTCTACGAGCTGGCACGCAAGAAGAACGCAGGCCACGACAAGTTCGTCCTGCACGATGGCCCCCCGTACGCCAACGGTCCCATCCACATCGGCCACGCCATGAACAAGGTGTCCAAGGACATCATCAACCGCTACTGGATGATGCAGGGCCGCGACGTGCCCTACGTCCCCGGTTGGGACTGTCACGGCCAGCCCATCGAGCACAAGGTCGAGGAGAAGGTCGGCACCAAGAAGTTCAACGAGATGCCCACCTCCGAGATCCGCGAGATGTGCAACAAGTTCGCCGTCGAGAACATCGAGCTTCAGAAGTCGGGCTTCCGTCGCCTGGGCGTGCTCGCCGACTGGGACCATCCCTACCTCACGCTCTACCACCAGCATGACGCCGCCGACATCGAGGTCTTCAAGGCCATGTTCGACAAGGGCATGGTCTATCGCGGCCACAAGCCCGTGCACTGGTGCACGCACTGCCACACGGCGCTCGCCGAGGCAGAGATCGAGTACGGCGATGAGGTGAGCCCTGCCATCTTCGTCCGCTTCGAGATGACGACCACCCCGGCCGGCCTCGAGGCCTGGGCCGGCAAGCTCTTCGTCGACATCTGGACGACGACCCCGTGGACCCTTCCCGCCGATGACGCCGTCATCCTCCACCCCGAGGCTACCTACGTCGCCGTCAAGCACGATGGCGCCGCCGAGCTCATGGCCGAGGCCCTTGTCGAGCGTGACTGCGCCAAGTTCGGCTACGGCGAGGTCGAGCTCGTTCGTGACGAGAACGGCGAGCCGTGGCGCATGACGGGCGAGCAGCTCTGCCACAACAAGTACAAGCAGCCGATCTTTGGCGACCAGGGCGTCGAGGGCGAGTTCATCTACGCCGACTACGTCACGCTCGACGACGGCACGGGCATCGTCCACTCCGCCCCCGGTCACGGCGTCGACGACTACAACGCCGGCTGCAGGTTCGGCATCCCCGTCGTCATGCCCGTCGACGATGACGGTCGCTTCTACGTGGGCGACACGATGGGCACGGGCGGCCCGTGGTCTGGCATGGAGGTCAACGAGGCCAACCCCAAGATCATCGAGTGGCTGCGCGAGCGCGGCATGCTGATCCTGCACGAGGACATCAACCACAGCTACCCGCACTGCTGGCGTTGCCACCAGCCCGTGCTGTTCCGCGCCACCGACCAGTGGTTCATCTCCATGGACAAGACGGGCCTGCGCGCCGAGGCCCTCGACACGATCCAGAACAAGGTCGCGTGGTATCCCGAGCACGCCAAGAACCGCATCGGCGCCATGGTCGAGGGGCGCCCGGACTGGTGCATCTCCCGCCAGCGCAACTGGGGCGTGCCCATCCCGAGCTTCACGTGCGAGAACTGCGGCGAGACCGTCATGAACGACGCCACGCTCGACGCCGTCATCAAGCTCTTCCACGAGAAGGGCTCCGACGCCTGGTTCACCGACAAGCCCGAGGACTACCTCGGCGAGGCCTGCGTCTGCCCCAAGTGCGGCAGCCACCACCTCAAGGCCGGCAAGGACATCCTCGACGTCTGGTGGGACTCCGGCGTCTCCTGGAAGGCCGTCTGCGAGTTCCGCGACGAGCTCCAGTACCCTGCCGACATGTACCTCGAGGGCTCCGACCAGCACCGCGGCTGGTTCCAGAGCTCGCTGCTCACCTCGCTCGGCGCCAATGACATCGCCCCGTACAAGGCGGTCGTCTCCCAGGGCTTCACGCTTGACGGCCAGGGTCGCAAGATGAGCAAGTCGCTCGGCAACGTCATCGACCCCAACAAGGTCTGTGCCGAGATGGGCGCCGACATCCTGCGCCTGTGGGTCGCCTCGACCGACACGAGCCACGACGTCGCCGTCGACCACGAGATCCTTGCCCGCACCTCCGACGCCTATCGTCGCTTCCGCAACACGTTCCGTTTCCTGCTCGGCGAGCTCGAGGGCCAGTTCGACCCCGAGCACGACCTCGTGCCCGTCGACGAGATGCAGTCCTATGACCGCCTCGTGCTGGCGCGCGCCTGCGAGATGCACGAGAAGGTGAGCGAGGCCTATGCGGGATACCGCTTCTACCAGGTCTACCGCGCCCTGTATGACTTCGTCGTCACCGAGCTGTCCAATGGCTACCTCAACGCCACGAAGGACCGCATGTACTGTGACGAGCCGGACGCCAAGAGCCGTCGCAGCGCGCAGACCTGCTGGTACTACCTGCTCGAGATGCTCCTCCGCGACCTCCAGCCCATCCTGTCGTTCACGACCGACGAGGTCATGGCTCACCTGCCCGAGAGCGCCCGTGACGGCCAGACGTATGCGGCGCTGCTCGACTGGTGGAACGCCCCGCTCACCCATGAGCAGGTCGAGGCGCTGCTTCCCGAGTACAACGTGACGCTCGAGGCCCGTGGCGCCTTCACGAAGGCCAACGAGGCCGCCCTTGCCGCCGGCGTCGTGTCCGAGAAGACGAGCCAGGCCACGCGCTGCGTCCTCACCCTGCCGGCCGAGCAGCTCGAGCTTGTTCGTGGCTCCGAGGACATGCTCGCCGAGGCCTTCATCTGCTCCGAGGTCGAGCTCGCCTGTGGTGACGAGCTCGCTTGCGAGGTTCTGCCCGCCCATGGCGAGAAGTGCCCGCGCTGCTGGAACTGGCGTCCCCTCGGCGTCGACGGCCTGTGCTGCCGCTGCAGCCACGCCGTCTCGGTCGCCGGTGCGGCGGAGTAGCTCGTGGCGGGCAACAGCCGCATAGTCGCGTTCGGCGGGGTCGCCGCCTGCGCCGTCGTGCTCGACCAGGTCTCCAAGGCCTGGGCGCGCGCGGCGCTCGCGGGCGGCCCCGTGCCGTTCATTCCGGGCGTTCTCGACCTGTCGCTCGTCATGAACACGGGTGCGGCCTTCTCCATAGGCTCCGGGTCCACCTGGATCTTCGTCATCCTGGCGCTCGTCATCTGCGCGCTCGCCTGCGTGTGGGTCGTGCGCGAGCGAGACATGCCCGCTGGCGTCGCCGCTGCGCTCGGCGCCGTCGCGGGAGGCGGCGTGGGCAACCTTATCGACCGCGTCGTCGCCGGCCAGGTCACGGACTTCTTCGCGACCTCCTTCATTGACTTTCCCGTCTTCAACGTCGCCGACATCTTCGTGACGTGCGGCGTCGTCTTGGCGCTCGTGCTCGTGTGGCGCTGGGACGCCACGCGAGAGGGGGAGGGCGAGGCGTGAGCCAAAGACTCGTGAACCTGCTCGTCGACCCCTCCGCAGACGGCATGCGGCTCGACGCGTTTCTCGCGAGCGGGCCCGACATGCCGTCGCGCTCCGCGTGCGCCAAACTCGTCGAGCGTGGCCTCGTGACCATCAACGAGACGCCTGCGACCTCAAAGAGCGAGAAGGTGCTGCTCGGGGACCGCGTGCGGGCCACGGTCGAGGAGCCCGAGCCGCTCGTCCCCGCGGGTGGGCTTGCCCCCAACCCCTACATCCCGCTCGACATCCGCTACGAGGACGAGCACCTCATCGTGCTCTCAAAGCAGGCGGGGCTCGTGTGCCATCCCAGCCCCGGCCACGTCGACGACACGCTCGCCAACGCGCTTGTCGCCCACTGCGGCCTGGCGCACCTCGGCATGCTGCAGGGTGACGACCGTCCCGGCATCGTGCACCGTCTCGACATGGACACGAGCGGCCTCATGCTTGCCGCCAAGGACGACGCCACGCAGAAGGCGCTGCAGGACCTCATCCGCCTGCGCACGCTCGACCGCCGCTATGTCACGCTCGTCTGGGGCTACGTCGCCGCCGACTCCGGCACCATCGACACCGGCATCGCGCGCTCCACGCGTGACCGCGTCCGCATGGCCGTCTCGGACGAACCGGGCGCGCGCGAGGCCATCACGACGTTTCGCGTGCTTGAGCGCTTCGAGGCGGGCAGGCGAGACGAGGGCTACACGCTGCTCGAGTGCCACCTCTACACGGGCCGCACCCACCAGATCCGCGTGCACATGCGCCACATCAACCACCAGGTCATCGGCGACCCCCTCTACGGCCGGGGAGACCTTGCCCAGAACCTTGGTCTCACGAGGCAGTTCCTCCACTCCTGGAGCGTCGCGTTTTCGCATCCCGTCTCGGGAGAGACGATAGAGCTTCGCGACACGCTGCCCGCCGAGCTCGCCACTGTACTAGAATCGCTCGAAAACCGGTCAATGGGCCGCACGGAGGCGGGGGAGCGCATCGTCCCCGCCCTTCTCGGCCAGAGGTGAGGCAGGGGGTAAATCCCTTGCCCCGCCTCCAACAGTCACACCCTGAGAGGGCTCTTCGTGGAATTCAACCGCCTGGGCATCACGCCCATCGTCGTCTTCAACTTCATCATCTGGGCATTCTTCACGTTTGCCTATCTGTACCAGGCGCTCTACATCCTCGTGACGTGGAGGCGCGGCACGGTCAAGCTGCCGCCCGCCAAGAAGAACCACCGCTACGCCTTCTTCATCGCGGCCCACAACGAGGAGAGCGTCATCGCCAACCTCGTGAGGTCCATCAAGGAGCAGGACTACCCCTCCGAGCTCATCGACGTGTTCGTCGTGGCAGACGCCTGCACGGACCGCACGGCCAAGGAGGCCAGGCACGCCGGCGCCATCGTCTACGAGCGCAACGACCTCGCGCGCAAGGGCAAGAGCTGGGTGCTCGACTACGGCTTCGACCGCATCCTCAACGAGTATCCCGGCAAGTACGAGGCGTTCTTCGTCTTCGATGCCGACAACCTGCTCTCGCCCGGCTACGTCACCGAGATGAACAAGCTGTTCGACCAGGGCTTTCTCGTGGGAACGAGCTATCGTAACTCCAAGAACTTCGACTCGAGCTGGGTGAGCTCGGCCTACGCCCTGTGGTTTCTTCGCGAGGCGAAGTTCCTCAACAACTCGCGCATGCTGTGCGGCACGGGCTGCGCCATCTCGGGATCGGGTTGGATGGTCTCCTCCCGCATCATCCAGGGCATGCACGGCTGGGACTTCCACACCCTCACCGAGGACATCCAGTTCTCCACCTTCTGCGCGGCCAACGGCATCCGCATCGGGTATGCGCCGGCGGAGTTCTATGACGAGCAGCCTCTCACCTTCAAGGCGTCCTGGACGCAGCGCATGCGCTGGACCAAAGGCTTCTACCAGGTGTTCTTCTCCTATGTGGGAGACCTCATCCATGGTGTGCGCAAGAAGCGCTTCGGCGCTTACGACATGCTCATGACGATCGCGCCCGGCAACATCCTCACGCTCGTGTCGGCGTTCGTGAACACGGTCTACCTCGTGATCGGCTCGTTGTCGCATGGTTTTCTCGCCACGCAAAACGAGTTGTCCATGGCCGTGGGCTCGCTCGTCATGACGTTCGGCTCCATGTACGTGACGTTCTTCATCCTCGCCATCATCACGACGATCTCGGAGCGAGACCACATCCGAGTTCGCAAGGGCAGGCGTTGGCGCATCGTCTCGAACCTGTTCACGTTCCCGCTGTTCATGATGACCTACATCCCCATCAACGTGGCGGCCCTGTTCATGAAGGTCGAGTGGGTGCCCACCAAGCACACCGTCTCCATGTCGATGGAGGACATGGCCGAGGAGTAGGGGCTGGCTCCCGGTGTCGCAAGGGCTGCGGCGCCAGGCGCTTTTTTCAGCCAAATTGTTTGGGGCCCTAAAAGAGTTCGAGGTAGCGTTTGCTCCCATGCGGACGCTACAATTGTCAACATTGCATCGGTGCGTGGTCCCGTCGCGGTCGCGGCGGGCAGGGCAGAAAGGGAGTCACCTACATGGCAACGTTCTTCGAGGGCGAGTCACACACCTTCTCTGAGTACCTCCTGGTCCCCGGTTACTCCTCGTCGGAGAACATCCCGGCCAACGTGTCGCTCAAGACCCCGCTGTGCCGCTTCAAGAAGGGCGAGCAGCCGCGCGTCACGCTCAACATCCCCATGGTGTCCTCCATCATGCAGGCCGTCTCGGGCGAGCGCATGGGCGTGGCCCTTGCCACCGAGGGCGGCATGAGCTTCATCTACGGCTCCCAGACCCCCGAGTCTGAGGCCGCGATGGTCAAGTGGGTCAAGGACTACAAGGCCGGCGTCGTCGAGTCCGACTCCACGCTCACGCCCGACATGACCATGGAGCAGGTCATGGACCTCAAGGAGCGCACGGGCCACTCCACGATGCCCGTCACCGACGACGGCACGCCCCACGGCAAGCTGCTCGGCATCGTCACGAGCCGCGACTACCGCCCCTCCCGCGATGACCACCAGGCCAAGGTCGCCACGTTCATGACCCCGCGCGAGGAGCTCGTCACGGGCACCAAGGAGACCACGCTCAAGGTCGCCAACGACATCATCTGGGACAACAAGCTCAACGCCCTTCCCATCGTGGATGAGAGCGACCACCTCGTGGGCATCGTGTTCCGCAAGGACTACGACTCCCACAAGTCCAACCCCGACGAGCTGCTCGACGCCAACAAGCGCTACATGGTGGGCGCCGGCATCAACACGCGCGACTACGCCAAGCGCGTGCCGCTGCTTCTCGAGGCGGGCGCCGACGCCCTGTGCATCGACTCCTCCGAGGGCTTCTCCGAGTGGCAGAAGCTCACGATCGACTGGATCCGCGAGAACTACGGCAACGATGTCATCGTGGGCGCCGGCAACGTCGTGGACGCCGACGGCTTCCGCTACCTCGCCGACTGCGGCGCCGACTTCGTGAAGGTCGGCATCGGTGGCGGCTCCATCTGCATCACCCGCGAGACGAAGGGCATCGGCCGTGGCCAGGCCACCGCGCTCATCGACGTGTGCCGCGCCCGTGACGAGTACTTCGAGGAGACCGGCGTGTACGTGCCCGTGTGCTCCGACGGCGGCATCGTCTACGACTACCACATGACGCTCGCGCTTGCCATGGGCGCCGACTTCATGATGCTCGGGCGCTACTTCGCCCGCTTCGACGAGAGCCCCACGAACCGCGTGAACGTGAACGGCCAGTACATGAAGGAGTACTGGGGCGAGGGCTCTGCCCGTGCCCGCAACTGGCAGCGCTACGACCTTGGTGGCGCCGCGAAGCTCTCCTTCGAGGAGGGCGTCGACTCCTACGTCCCCTACGCCGGCTCGCTCAAGGACGGCGTGGGCATGACGGTCTACAAGATCAAGTCCACGATGTGCAACTGCGGCGCCAACTCGATCCCCGAGCTACAGAAGAAGGCCCGACTAACCCTCGTGAGCTCCACCTCCATCGTCGAGGGTGGCGCCCACGACGTCGTGCTAAAGGACCACAACCAGTCCGTGAGCTATCACTAGGATCCACAGCCAAAGCGATCGCTCTCGGGCCCAGACCCGGGGGCGGCCGTGCCATATGATGACTTGCGCCCGAGTCTCCCTGCGAGTCTCGGGCGCTTTGCTGCTAGAATGCATAGCTTGAATGTCTGAACACGCGAAAGAGAGGTCGCGCATGAGCGACGTCACCAATACGAACGCCTCGCAGGAGGGCCGCTTCCCGGCCTACGACGCTGCCGCCATCGAGAGCAAGTGGCAGCGCGTCTGGGACGAGAAGGGCACCTACAAGACCGACGAGGACCCCAACAAGCCCAAGAAGTACGTCCTCGAGATGTTCCCGTACCCCTCCGGCGACCTGCACATGGGCCACGCCCGCAACTACACCATCGGCGACGCCATGGCGCGCCAGGCGCGCATGCGCGGCTATGACGTGCTGCACCCCATCGGCTTCGACGCGTTCGGCCTCCCGGCCGAGAACGCCGCCATCAAGCACAACACGCAGGCGGCGGCCTGGACCTACCAGAACATGGACAACGCCCTCACCACGATGAGGCGCATGGGCTTCTCGTATGACTACGACCGCCTCGTGCGCACCTGCGACCCCGAGTACTACAAGTGGGGCCAGTGGATGTTCCTCAAGATGTGGGAGAAGGGCCTGGCCTATCGCGCCACCTCTCCGGTCAACTGGTGCCCCTCGTGCAACACGGTGCTCGCCAACGAGCAGGTCGTCGAGGGCCGCTGCTGGCGCTGCGGCTCCGTGCCCGAGAAGCGCGAGCTGTCCCAGTGGTACCTCAAGATCACCGACTACGCCCAGGAGCTGCTCGACGACCTCGACAAGCTCACCGGCTGGCCCGAGAACGTCAAGGCCCAGCAGCGCAACTGGATCGGCCGCTCCGAGGGCGCCGAGATCGACTTCACGCTTGCTGACACTGATGGCGTGACGCCCACGGACCGCAAGATCACCGTCTTCACGACGCGCGCCGACACGCTGTTTGGCGTGAGCTTCTTCCTGCTGCCGCCCGAGAGCCCGCTTGCCGCCGAGCTCGTGGCCGGCACCGAGCACGAGGCCGCGTTCAAGGAGCTCAAGGAGGCCACCGAGAAGGTCTCGAGCGTCGACCGCCAGGGCTCTGCCCGCGAGAAGCACGGCGTGTTCACCGGCCGCTACGTCATCAACCCCATCAACGGCCGCCCCGCTCCCATCTGGGTCGCCGACTACGTCCTCATGGACTACGGCACGGGCGCCGTCATGGGCGTGCCCTGCGGCGACCAGCGCGACTTCGACTTCGCCAAGAAGTACGGCCTGGAGATCGCCCCGATCATCTGCGAGAAGGACGACCCGCTCTACGACGAGCTCAAGGACGAGCGCGAGCTCAAGGTCACGAGCGTCGACTGGGACCACGCCATGGTGGCCGAGGGCTACCTCGTGCAGTCCGGCGAGTTCACCGGCCTGAAGGGCGGCAAGCACTCCGAGGCCGTCGACGCCATCATCGGCTGGCTCTCCGAGCGTGGCCTTGGCCGCAAGAAGGTCCAGTTCCGCCTGCGCGATTGGCTTATCAGCCGCCAGCGCTACTGGGGCAACCCCATCCCGATGATCCACTGCGACTGCTGCGGCGACGTGCCGGTTCCCTATGACCAGCTGCCCGTCACGCTTCCCGACAACCTCGACCTGGGTGCCGGCGAGACGCTCGCCGAGTACGCGCCCTTCTACGAGACCACGTGCCCCAAGTGCGGCAAGCCCGCCCGCCGCATCACGGACACGATGGACACGTTCACCTGCTCGAGCTGGTACTACCTGCGCTACTGCGACCCCCACAACGACAAGCTGCCGTTCTCCAAGCAGGCCGTGGACCGCTGGATGCCCGTCGACAACTACATCGGCGGCATCGAGCACGCGATTCTGCACCTGCTCTACAGCCGCTTCTGGACCAAGGTCCTTCGTGACCTCGACATGATCGACGCCGACGAGCCCTTCACCAACCTGCTGTGCCAGGGCATGGTCAAGGACGAGCATGGCGACACCATGTCTAAGTCCAAGGGCAACGTCGTGCCGCCCTCGAGCGTCATCGAGCCCTACGGCGCAGACACCATGCGCCTCGTCATCCTGTTCATCGCCCCACCCGAGAAGGACTTCGACTGGGACGAGAAGGCCGTCGCCGGCGCCAACCGCTTCATCAAGCGAGCCTGGTCCATCGTCTGGCAGCTGGCGCTTGGCGCCAAGCCGGGCGACCTTGACGCGCAGAAGCTTGACGGTCAGGCTGGCGAGCTGTTCCGCACGCTGAACGGCCTGGGCGCCCGCTGCACGGCCGACTACGACCGCGGCCAGTTCAACACGGCCATCTCCGCCGTCATGGAGATCGTGAACGCCGCGAGCAAGTACCTCAACGAGACGCCCGAGGACGCCCGCGTCCCCGAGCTCGACTTCCGCGTGGCCCACGACATCGTGGCCATTCTCGCCCCCATCTGCCCGCACTGGGCCGAGGAGCTCTACCACGAGGCGCTCCACCTCGAGGGATCGGTCTACAACGAGCCGTGGCCCGAGTTCGACCCCGAGCTCGCCAAGGCTGACACGGTCGAGATCGCGGTGCAGCTCATGGGCAAGGTCCGCGGCCACGCCACCATCGCCGCCGACGCCAGCCGCGAGGATGCCGAGAAGGCCGCGCTTGCCGCCATCGCCGAGCAGCTCGAGGGCAAGACGGTCCGCAAGGTCATCGTCGTTCCCGGCAAGCTCGTGAACGTCGTCGCCAACTAGGTTCGTATGGGCGGCACCCGAGAGTTGCGGGTGCCGCGCCCATGAGGAGGGGAGTCGCGCATGAAGTGTCCGCACTGCGGAGCCGACCTGGGCCAGGGGCTGCTTCCGGCCCGTTGTCCTGCGTGCGGCCAGGGCCTTGGGGCCAAGGCCCCTCGCACGAACCTCCATGCCGCCCGCGAGTCTGCCGACCGCGCCGCGGCCTCGCGGGCAAGCGTCGAGGGCCTGTCCGGCAGGGGTCGCGGGCGTCGCGACCGCTCGCAGACCACCAAGCGCGTCGCGCGCATCCTGCTCGCGTTCGTGCTCGTCGCCGTCTTCTGCGTCACCGTGGCCTTCGTGGCCTACCGCGCGGAGATCATCGGGGGACGCACGGTGCCCAACGTCGTGGGCTGGAGCGCCCAGAGCGCGCAGTCTCGCCTCGAGGAGTGCGGCTTCTCCGTTGGCGTGAACGAGGTCTCCTCGTCCGAGCAAGACCCGGGCAAGGTCGTGAGCGAGGTCCCTACCGCGGGCGCGCGCATCGACCCCGGCTCCACGGTCTCGATCGACGTCGCGGTGGCCTCGCAGTGACGCATCCCATCATCACGGGAGCATCACAAATGCGACTTGACGTGCTAGCAGGTTGTTTAATACACTGCTCTCGATAGTTTGTACGGAATGAGGGATGTGGGGTGGAGTTTTTCGCCCCGCATCTCTTTGTCTGTAGGTAGGCCGTGCCCGCCACGGCGCAAGAAAGGAGGCCCGATGGCCCAGGACAAGGCAGCGGCCATTCTCGAGGCCCTTGAGGTGGCCGGCGCCGCCCACGAGGTCGACGTCGTCGATGTCGAGGTCGTTGGTGCCACGAAGGCGCCCACCGTTCGCGTCCGCCTCGACTGGGCAGACGAGGGCCGTGGCACCATCTCGCTCGACGAGGTCGCGGCCCAGACGCAGTGGGTGTCCGACGTCATCGACGTGGTGGACCCGTTCCCCGGCTCGTTCACGCTCGAGGTGAGCTCGCCGGGGCTCGACCGCCCGCTTCGCCGCGAGCGTGACTTCGAGCGCTTCGCCGGCGAGCAGGTCGCCCTCACCACGACGGCTACCGAGGGACGCAAGCGCTTCTCGGGCACGCTCGTGGGCATGCAGGAGGGCTCCGTCGTCCTCGACACGGACGAGGGCCAGGTGAGCATCCCGCTTGACCAGGTGCGTCGCTGCACCATCAAGCCCTCGTTCGCCAAGGGCGAGAAGAAGACCTTCTCCAAGGCCCCGAAGGGTGGCAAGGCCAAGTAGGCCGCAAGGGGTGGCGAGCCCCACGTACTGACCGACCGGCGCCATGGCGCCACGTTTGCTAATAGCCAGGAAGGAATACGACACATGGCATCTGCGATGATGGAAGCGCTCATGGCGCTGTGCCAGGAGAAGCACATCGACGAGCTCTACCTGCTCGACCGCCTCGAGCAGTCTCTTGCCGCGAGCTACGCGAACCTCATGCACCTCGACTGGGGCGCCAAGGTCACGATCGACCGCATGACGGGCAAGATCTACGTGTACAAGCTCATCCCCAAGGACGACTCCATGGACGAGGAGGGCAACTACACCGAGTTCGAGGAGATCGACGTCACGCCCAAGGACACGAGCCGCATCGCCGCCCAGCACGCCAAGGCAGAGATCAACGCCATCGTGCGCAATGCCGCCCGCGAGCAGATCTACGAGGAGTTCTCGCAGCGCATCGGCGACATCATCACCGGCACCGTGCTCCAGTCCACCCCTGACTTCACGATCGTGAAGATTCGCGAGGGCGTCGAGGCCGAGCTTCCCCACTTCGACCGCAAGCGTCACCCCGAGGAGCGCAACGAACGCCCCAATGGCGAGCGCTACACGCACAACATGCGCATCAAGGCCGTCATCATCGACGTCCGCGACCCCAACGCGCAGATCTCCCAGCCCGTCCGCGGCGAGCACTCCCGTCCCTCCATCGTCATCTCCCGTACGCACCCCGAGCTCATCCGTCGCCTCTTCGAGCTCGAGGTCCCCGAGATCTACGACGGCGTCGTCGAGATCCGCTCTATCGCACGCGAGGCCGGCGCCCGCTCCAAGGTCGCCGTCGCCTCCCTCGATGACCGCCTCGACCCGGTGGGCGCCTGCGTTGGCCCCAAGGGCAGTCGCGTGCGCACCGTCGTGAGCGAGCTCCGCGGCGAGCGCGTCGACGTCGTGCTGTGGAGCGACGACCCCGCACAGTGCGTGGCCAACGCCCTGTCACCCGCCAAGGTGACGCGCGTCCTCGTGGACGAGGAGACCAACTACGCCACGGTCATCGTCCCCGACGACCAACTCTCCCTGGCCATCGGCAAGGAGGGCCAGAACGCTCGTCTGGCCGCCCGCCTCACCGGCATGCACATCGACATCAAGAACGAGTCGCTTGCCGCCGGCGTCCTGTCCCAGATGCCCGCCCCTGCCGAGGAGGCCGAGGACCTCGTGGGCGAGGAGGGCACCCACCGCTGCGAGTTCGTGAGCCCCTCTGGCGTCCAGTGCCGCAACATGGCCCGTCCGGGCTCGCGCTACTGCGGCGTGCACGAGAAGATGGCCCTCGTCGACTCCGCCGAGGTCTCCGACGACCCCGACTCCCTGATCTAGCCGGGAGGGGCTCTCGCCCCGCTCCCGTCCCTTTTGTTTCAGCCAGCGGGCAAGACCCGCCCAGCGTTGTTGCCCGCACAGGAAGGTAGGCCACATGGCAAAGACTCGCGTACATGACCTTGCCAAGGAATTTGGCATGACGAGCAAGGAGATGCTCGGTCACCTGGCCGACATGATGATTCCGGCGAAGTCCGCCTCGAGCGCCCTCGAGGACGCCTACGTTATGGTCGTCCGCAAGAAGATGGCCCCGATTCTCGAGGCCCGCGCCGCAGAGATCGAGGCCGCCAAGAAGGCCGAGGAGGAGGCCCGCGCCAAGGCGGAGGCCGAGGAGCGCGCCCGCGCCGAGGCAGAGCGCATCGAGGCCGAGAAGCGCCGCGAGGTCGAGCGCGCCCGCGCCGAGGCCGAGCGCAAGAAGGCCGAGGAGGCCCGCAAGAAGGCCGAGGCCGAGCGTGCCGAGGCCGAGCGCAAGCGCAAGGAAGAGGAGGAGAAGAACCGCGTGCGCGACAACGCGCCCAAGTCCGTCCCCTCCATGACGAGCCTGCTTGACCAGATCGCCCAGCAGGAGAAGATCCTCAAGGCCCAGCGCGAGGAGGCCGCCGCCAAGAAGGCCGAGCAGGCCCCCAGCGGCCGTGGCCGCCGCGGCAACGGCTCCTCTCGCTCCCAGCGCGCCAACGCCTCCGCCAACGACTCCACGCCCGTGAGCCCCGAGAAGGCCGCCAAGGCCTCCCGCGGCAAGCACAAGGGCCATCACGAGACCGAGGGCGAGGACCGCTACAGCCGCATGGCGAAGGCCGCCGAGGAGTACAACCGCGAGCGCGTGCTCGAGGAGGCCCGCGCCAGCGTCGAGGAGGCCTCCCGCGAGTCCGCCGGTCGCCGCAAGAAGCGCAAGGAGCGCCGCCAGAAGCAGGCCGAGCAGGCCGCCAAGGAGCAGGCGATCGAGGAGGCCATCGCCAACGACCAGAACGTGGCCGAGATTGGCATGGTCAAGGTTCCCACCGGCTCCACCGTCGCCGAGCTCGCCGAGCTTCTCGGCGTGCCTGCCTCCGACATCGTCAAGCGCCTGTTCCTGCTTGGCAGCCCGCTGACGCTCACGCAGTCCATGTCCGACGAGCTCATCGAGCTTGTCGCCGATGACCTGGGCCGCGAGGTCAAGGTCATGACCAAGGAGGAGGAGAACTCCTTCACGTTCTACGACGACCCGGCAGACCTTTTGCCGCGCGCCCCGGTCGTGACCGTCATGGGCCACGTCGACCACGGCAAGACGTCTTTGCTCGACGCCATCCGCCACACCGGCGTGGCCGAGGGCGAGGCCGGCGGCATCACGCAGGCCATCGGCGCCTCCCAAGTCAAGATCGGTGACCGCACCATCACGTTCATCGACACGCCTGGTCACGAGACGTTCACGGCCATGCGTGCCCGCGGCGCCAAGGTGACCGACATCGTCATCCTGATCGTCGCCGCCGACGACGGCGTCATGCCGCAGACGGTCGAGTCCATCAACCACGCCAAGGCCGCCGGCGTGCCCATCATCGTGGCCGTCAACAAGATCGACAAGCCCGGCGCCAACCCCGACAAGGTGCGCCAGGAGCTCACCGAGTACGGCATCATCCCGGAGGAGTGGGGCGGACAGAACATGTTCGTCAACATCTCCGCCAAGAAGAAGATCGGCATCGACGAGCTGCTCGAGACCGTCATCCTCCAGGCCGACGTCCTTGAGCTCAAGGCCAACCCCAACACGTTCGCTTCCGGCAACGTCCTCGAGGCCAAGCTCGACCGCGGCCGCGGCTCGGTCGCCACGGTCCTCGTCACGCGCGGCACGCTGCGCATTGGCGACGCCATCGTGGCCGGCATGTCCTACGGCCGCGTTCGCGCCATGCTCGACCCGAAGGGTCGTCCGGTCAAGGAGGCCAAGCCCTCCGACCCGGTGGAAATCCTGGGCCTGCAGAGCGTGCCCGCCGCCGGCGACGAGTTCCGCGTCTTCACCGACGAGCGCGAGGCGCGTTCGCTGGCCGAGCAGCGCGCGCTCAAGGCCCGCATCGAGGAGCAGAACCGCGTGAAGCACGTCACGCTCGAGACCCTGTTCTCCACGATGGAGGATGCCGAGGTCAAGGAGCTCAACCTCGTCATCAAGGCCGACGTCCAGGGCTCCATCGAGGCCCTTCAGGACTCGCTGGACAAGATGGACCAGTCCGAGGTGCGCATCAACACGATCCACTCCGCCGTTGGTGCCATCACCGAGACCGACGTCACGCTCGCCGACGCCTCCAACGCCATCATCATCGGCTTCGGCGTGCGCCCCGACGCCAAGGCGCGTGCGGCCGCTGAGCACCAGGGCGTCGAGATTCGTACGTACAGCGTCATCTACAAGGCCATCGAGGACATCGACGCCGCCCGCATCGGCATGCTCAAGCCCACCGAGGAGGAGCACCAGACGGGCTCTGCCGAGGTCCGCGACACGTTCAAGGTCCCCAAGGTCGGCATCGCCGCTGGCTGCATGATTACCGAGGGCGAGATCAGCCGCGACGACAACGTTCGCCTCGTGCGCGACGGCATTGTCGTGTTCGACGGCAAGATCGCGTCGCTGCGCCGCTACAAGGACGACGTCAAGAGCGTCAAGGCCGGCTTCGAGTGCGGCATCGGCCTCGAGAACTACCAGGACATCAAGCCTGGAGACGTCATCGAGGGGTACAAGATCGTCGAGGTCGCCCGTACCGAGTAGGTTTGGCCGCACCGGGGACACCCGGTGCTGAGCGCCTCTGAGATAGCTACGACGTGTGGGGCGGTCCTCGTGGCCGCCCCACCTAGGCAGGTTGAGACATGAAGCAGAACGCAAATTCGCGCCGCTCCGGCGAGATCGCCCGCGAGAAGCTCGCGAGCATCCTTTTGTTCGAGGTCGCCGACCCCGACCTCGACCTCGTGACGCTCACGGGCTGCGAGGTCTCCGTCGACCGCTCGTTCGTGCGCGCCTACGTCACGTGCGAGCCCGAGCGCTACGAGTCGGTCATGGCCGCGCTCGAGCGCGCCAAGGGCCGCATCCGCTCGCTTCTCGGCCGCGCGCTTGGCTGGCGCGTGACGCCCGAGCTCGCCTTCTCCATCGACACCTCGACGGACGAGGCCGAGCGAATCGCCCGCGCCCTCGAGAACAGGCCGCCCACCATCGACGTCGTGAAGGACGAGTTTGGCTACCCCGTCTCCGAGGCGAGCGAGGATGCTGGCGAGGACGACGAGTCGACAGAGGCGGAATAGGTCGAATGAACGCTGGAGACGAGCAGGTCTTTGCCGAGCAGCGCGAGAAGTTCGGCAAGATCTCTGCACTCATAGACGAAGCCACCGAGATCGTGGTGTGCGCACACACCGATCCCGACGGAGACGCGCTGGGGTCTGGCCTGGCGCTTGCCCAGATCATCTCCCAGCACTGGGAGGGCAAGCACGTCACGAACCTGCTGGCAGACGATGCGCCCCTGCCGCGCCTGTATCGGTTCCTTCCCGGCACCGATGGCTTTGTCCACGCGTCTGATTACGAGGGCACGCCGGACCTGTTCATCGTCGTGGACCTCTCCGTTGCGTCTCGCCTCAACACGGCCCAGCCCGTGCTCGAGCGCGCCCGCCACATCGCCATCATGGACCACCACCCGTCAACGACGCCGTTCGGCGACGTTGCGCTCATCCGTCCCGACGCGGCGGCCGCCGGCGTCGTCATCGCCGAGTTCGGCCTGTTCCTTGGGGCGCACTTCACGGCGGACATCGCCAACTGCCTGTTCTGCGCCATCGTCACGGACACGGGGCGCTTCCAGTACCAGAACGCCGACTCCGAGGCCTTCGAGTGCGCGAGCATGCTCGTGGACGCCGGAGCCTCGCCGTCCATGATCTCGCTCAACGTCTACCAGAGCTTCCGCCTGGCCTACCTTCACCTCGAGAGCGTCGTCATGGGCCGCATCGTTACGTTCGACCACGGCCGCATCGCCTACAGCTACGCCACGAGAAACGACCTCGAGCGCACGGGCGCGCACCTGGACGAGTGCGACGGACTTATCGACGTGGTGCGCAGCGTCGAGGGCTCTGAGGTGGCGCTGTTCCTCAAGGAGCTTCCCGACGGCCGCGTGCGCGGCAACCTCCGCTCAAAGGGCAAGCACGACATCTCGGGCGTGGCCCGGTCACTAGGCGGTGGCGGCCACAAGGCCGCGGCGGGCTTCACCTCGCCCGATGGCATCGACGCCACGCTGGCGTATGTTCTGCCGCAGCTTCAGGCCGTTCTTGCGGCTTCGGACGGGGAGGCGCCCGCCTCCCGCAACCTTCAGATGAAACTCGAGCTTGGCAAAGGGGTCTAGCATATGCGGCGTGGGACGAGTGGCATCAACGCCCTGATAGCCGTCGACAAGCCGCTGGGCATGACGTCTCACGACGTCGTATCCCACGTGCGCCGTGCGGTTGGCGAGCGTCGCGTGGGCCATGCCGGCACGCTCGACCCGGACGCCTCCGGCGTGCTCGTCGTGGGTATAGGCCAGGGCGCGCGCCTCATGGGCCTGCTCACCACCGAGCGGAAGGGCTATGTCGGCCTCGTGGTGTTTGGCGAGGAGACCGAGACCGATGACGCCGAGGGAGCCGTGACGCGTAGCGCCGAGGTGCCCGCCTGGGCGTGGGACGAGGACGCCGCTTGCGAGCGCCTTGCCGGCATCGAGGGAGCCTGCCTGCAGGTTCCTCCCGCATACTCCGCCATCTCCGTGAATGGCGTGCGCTCGTATGCGCGCGCGAGGGCCGGCGAGCACGTGGAGCTTGAGGCCCGCCCCGTCACCATCCACTCGGCCTCGCTCGCGGCCATCCAGGACGTCGATGGGCGCCCCGGCTGGCTGTGCGCCTTCGACGTGTCGAAGGGCTGCTACATCCGTGCCATCGCCCGTGACCTTGGCCGTGTCTGCGGAAGCGCCGCGCACCTCGCAGGGCTTCGTCGCACGAGCGCGGGGTCCATCTCGCTTTCCTCGTGCGTCTCGCTCGACGAGCTCGAGCAGAGGGGCTCCGAGCTCGTCGCTGCCCGCGCGCTTGACCCCGCGGCCTCGCTTGGCGCTCCCGTGCGCGTGCTCACGTCGTCTGAGCTTGCGGACGCCTCGTGCGGCAAGCACATCCCCGTGGGAGACGTAAACGTCGAGGAAGGCGGGCGTGTGTGTCTCGTGCACACAGACAAGCTCTACGGAGTCTGGACGAGGCGTGCCGACGAGCTCGTGAGCTCCACGAACTTCCCCGCAGGCATCATGGGGGTGCGCCGATGACGGAGGGTCCGCGTCCGTTGGGCCCCGCGTGGGACCGTCCCCTGACGCGAGAGGAGCAACGCCGGCGGATCGCATCCGGCGTGGCCGTTGACCGTCCGCTGCCGCAGGCGCGCGAACTCGTGGGGGGATGCGCTCTCTACGGGTTCACGGACATGGCCTCGGACGTGAGCTCGCGGGGTTCGGTCTGCGTGCTTGGCGCGTTCGATGGCGTGCACGTTGGCCATCGCGAGCTTGTGTCCCGTGCCGTGTCGGAGGCCCACGACAGAGGCGTCGCGAGCGTTGCGGTGACGTTCTCGCCAGATCCGGCCGCGGTGCTCGCCGGGCCCATCGTCAATGCCACGCTGCTCTGCGTCGAGGACCGCGTGAGGCTGCTCTCGACGCTCGGGCTCGATGCCGTGCTCGTGGTGCCGTTCACGCGTGAGCTCGCGTCCACGAGCTACGAGCGCTTTCTCACGGACTGGCTCGTGCCTGCGGCGCGCCCGCTCTCCATCCACGTGGGCGCGGACTTCCGCATGGGAGCGGGCGGGGCCGGAACGGTCGACGCGCTTCGCGAGGTCGCAGGCCCGCTCGGCATTGACGTCCACGGGCACGAGCTCGTGAGCGAGTCCGGTCAGACGGTGAGCGCCACGCGCATCCGCGGCCTCGTGCGCACGGGCAAGGTCGAGGCGGCCGCGGGGCTTCTCGAGCGCGACCACATGGTGCGCGGACAGGTGGAGCACGGCAGGGGAGAGGGGGCCTCGTTTGGCTTTCCCACGGCCAACGTGCGCATTCCCGCCGAGACGTGCCTTCCCGCCGAGGGCGTCTATGCCGCGCTCGCGTGCGACGGCGCGCACGCCTGGCCCGCTGCCGTCAACGTCGGGGCGCCTCGCTCGTTTGGCGGGGCGCAGGGCGAGCCGTTTCTCGAGGCCACGCTGCTGGGCTTCTCGGGAGACCTGTATGGGGCTAGGCTCTCGGTGAGCTTCGTGGCATGGCTCCGCGAGCCGCGCAGGTTCTCCTCGCTTGAAGAGCTCGAGGCCACGGTTCTTGGCAACGTCGCATGGGTTGGCACGTATCTGGGGGAGGGCGAGGTCCTGTGATAACCGAGGAGGACAAGGAGCGCGTCCGCCAGGCGACCGATATCGTGGCGCTTGTCTCCGAGACGGTCGTGCTTCGCCAGCGTGGCTCAGACTTTTGGGGCTGCTGTCCCTTCCACCACGAGAAGAGCCCGTCGTTTCACGTGACGCCCGCCACGGGCCTGTGGCACTGCTTTGGCTGCCACTCCGGGGGCGACGTCTTTGACTACGTCATGAAGCGCGAGGGCCTCGACTTTCTCGACTCCGTACGCTTTTTGGCCGATCGCGCCCATATCGACATTGACGATGCCCCTGCGGGCGGCCGCCGCGGGCCCAAGCGCACGCGTGTGGTCGACGCCCTCGAGGCGGCCCAGTCCGCCTACTCCGTTCGCCTCATGCGCGGCCGAAGCGAGGCTGCCGCTGCCGCGAGGCGCTACTTCGCCGGGCGCGGCTTCAACTCGGACATCTGCTCTCGCTGGCACCTTGGCTTTGCCGACCCGGGCGTCTCGCTCATGCGCGAGCTCACGGCCGCGGGGTTCTCCCGTCAGGAGCTCGAGGCCGCAGACCTCGTCTCCAGCCGCTCGGGACGTGCGCGAGACCAGTTCTACAATAGGGTCATGTTTCCCATTCACGACGAACAGGGCCGCTGCATCGGCTTTGGCGGCCGTGTCATGGGAGACGCCAAGCCCAAGTACCTCAACACGCGCGAGACGAGCGTCTTTCACAAGAGCAAGCATATGTTCGCGTTCGACTATGCCAAGGACAGCATCGCCGCCAAGGGCTACGCCATCGTGACCGAGGGCTACATGGACGTCATCTCCATGCACGAGGCGGGCTTCACCAACACGGTTGCCGCGTTGGGAACGGCGCTGTCTCTTGACCACGTGAAGACGCTCTCGCGCTTCGCCAAGACGATCGTGTGCATGTTCGACGGCGACGCCGCCGGCCAGCACGCCGCCGAGGCCGCCGTCCGCTACGTGGAGAGCACACAGGCCGCCCTCACGTGCGTCGTGCTGCCTGACAACCAGGACCCTGACGAGTTCCTCAAGGCCCATGGCCCCGAGGCCATGGCCGAGCAGCTTCGCGGCGCGCGTCCCCTCATCGACTTCGTGCTCGAGAAGAAGCTCGAGGGGACAGACCTCTCGAGCCCGGGCCTTAGGCTTCGCGCGCTCGATGACGTGGCGAAGGTGCTCGCTCCCCTCAAGGAGTCCTACCTTCTCGACTCCTACCTGCAGCGGGTGGTGGGACGATTGGGCGTTGACCTGGAGGCGGCGCGCCGTAAGGTACGCGAGACCCCGATCGAGCAGCCTGGCGAGCAGGCGAGCGGGACGGCGCGCACGGCGCCTGCGGTGCCCGAGGGACCCACCTACGACGACGAACCGCCCTATGACGACTACGGCTACGAGGGCTACGACGAGCCGCCCCAAGACGTTGCTCCCGTACCCATGGATGCCTTCTCCGAGCTTTCCGCCGAGGACCGGACCCAGCTTCGCGCCGAGCGCAACCTGCTTTCGCTGCTGGCCTCCAACCCCGACCTGTTCCGTCCCTATGCGGACAGGATCGCAACGTTTAGCTGGGCAGACGCCCGGCACGAGGCCATAGCGTGGGCCATTCTCGCCACGCCGGAGGGAACGCCCGCGGCAGAGGCGGTGGCCGTGGCTACCCGTGCCTGCCCAGACGCGCCGCGCATCCTGAGCTCGAGCGCCTTCTCGTCCACGAGTTCCTGGGACGATGCCAAGAACGTCGAGTTCGTCGTGGGGGAGGCGGAGATCCGCTCGCTTGACCGGCGCATCTCCCAGCTCACGAGCTCGTTGGGGACGATGGATTCGCAGGGCATGCGAGTGGCGCTCCAGGAGCTCTCGCAGCTTCGGGCGAGGCGCGACGAGGTCCGAGCGTCCCAGCCTCTCGAGTAGGCGGGGCGCATGCCTTCCCCTCGTGGGAAGCTGCGCATTTCTTGCTTTTCTGCGCGTAAAACCGTGTGTTCAGGGTAATATAAGCAGCATCTGTGCATCGACTGCCGTCGAGAGGAAGTCCGTGGCAACGAGTAAGAAGACCAAGAACGAAACGAAGCTTTCCTCCGAGCTGGAGGGGGCCCTGGGCCAGCTTGTCGAGACCGCCAAGTCTGCGGGTAGCGTCACGGAGGACGACATCCAGGTTGCCCTGCGCGAGGTTGACGTTGACGATGACGAGCTCGAGGACCTCTACGGCGCCCTTAGGACCCGCGGCGTGGAGATCGTCTCGGCAGACGAGGAGGATGCTGGCTCGGACGACGAGGACGGTGACGGTGACGACGAGTCCCGCGTGAGCATCGACTCGATCGGTGACGACGATGACGACGATCGTCCCGTCGAGAAGATCCCCGCCATTCCCGCCGCGCCCAAGCGTTCCAAGAAGGGCTCGAGCCTCAAGGCTCGCCGCCGCCAGGACGCCGCCACGGTCATGCTCACCGGCGACCCGGTACGTATGTATCTCAAGGAGATCGGCAAGGTCGACCTGCTCACGGCCAGCGAGGAGGTCCACCTCGCCATGAAGATCGAGGCGGGCACCGAGGCCGCCGAGAAGCTCGAGGCTCACGAGAACGGCGAGCTCGAGCTCTCCCGCGTCGAGCTGCGTCGCCTCACGCGCGTGGAGCAGATGGGTCTTGAGGCCAAGCAGGCGCTCATCTCGGCCAACCTGCGCCTCGTCGTCTCCATCGCAAAGCGCTACGTCGGTCGCGGCATGCTGTTCCTCGACCTCATCCAGGAGGGCAACCTCGGCCTCATCCGCGCTGTCGAGAAGTTCGACTACACGAAGGGCTTCAAGTTCTCCACGTACGCCACGTGGTGGATTCGCCAGGCCATCACGCGCGCGATCGCCGACCAGGCCCGTACGATCCGCATCCCGGTCCACATGGTCGAGACGATCAACAAGCTTGTCCGCGTGCAGCGCCAGCTGCTCCAGGACCTTGGCCGCGACCCAACTCCCGAGGAGATCGGCGAGGAGATGGGCATGAGCGCCGAGCGCGTGCGAGAGATCCAGAAGATCAGCCAGGAGCCGGTCTCCCTCGAGACGCCGATTGGCGAGGAGGAGGACTCCCAGCTTGGCGACTTCATCGAGGACGCCCAGGCGGTTGCCCCTCCCGAGGCCGCGAGCGACTCCATGCTCCGCGAGCAGCTCGACCAGGTGCTCGACGGCCTCGCTGACCGCGAGCGCAAGGTCATCAAGCTTCGCTTTGGCCTTGAGGACGGCCACCCGCGCACGCTCGAGGAGGTCGGCCGCGAGTTCGGCGTCACGCGCGAGCGCATTCGCCAGATCGAGTCCAAGACGCTTGCCAAGCTCCGTCACCCGAGCCGCTCCGGCAAGCTCAAGGACTACATGGAGGAATAGTCGCGTTTGTGTTTGCCCAGCTACGCTCATATACGCTAGTTAATTTTGGACTAACTTAGACTAACTGGTTTTAAGCTCTTCCCAAAGGAACCCAGAAAGCCCCTCCGTGGCCACGTGCCGCGGAGGGGCTTTCTGCTGTCTATTCCTTGGCCACGAACGGCCTGCGGGCGAAGGCCTCGGCCACGGTCTCGACGAACTGCTCGGCGGAGGGCTTGTCGTAGTGGGTGCCCGTGACGCCCGGGATGGCGTGGCCCATCATGCGCTCGACGCGGTCGGGCGCAACGCCCATCGTCCAGCGCATGTAGGTCTCCCAGGAGCGGCGGGCGGCTCGTGCGGCCTTGTGCGGCAGCCCCGCGGCGGCCACGGCCCGTCCCCACTCGTCGCGCAGTTGGTCCTGCGTGCAGGGTGCGCCCTGGCCGTTGTCGCACAACCACGTGTCGCCGGCCTCGCGTCGCGTCTCGACTAGCTCCCAGAGCCTCGCCGCCCAGGGTGGCGGGATCACCACGGAGCGCACGCTCTGCCTGTTCTTGAGGCTCCCGTCCTCGCCCACGCGCCCCTGCTCGCGCACCTGGCGCACGACGTCGACCACCACGAGCGAGAGGCCGTGGCTCTCCGCGAGGCGGCACTCGTCCAGGCGCGGTCCCAGCGCCTCGCCCGTGCGGCAGCTGCCGAACATCATGAGGATCGTCGCCGGCTCGCAGGGCAGGCCTCGCGCCGCCGTGGCAACCCGGTCGAGCTCGTCGATGGTGTAGGCGCCGTCGGCCCTCGTGGCGTGGCGCGTGGGCATGACGTATGCGCGCCTGGCCTTGTTGGTCTCCACGACCTCGTAGAGCTCGGCGTAGTCGAGGATCTGCCTCAGCATGGCCAGCGCGTCGGCTGCGGGCTTGGCCGTCATGGGGTCGAGCCAGGCCTGTATGTCCACCGGGCGGACCCCGCGGCACGGCACGTCCGCCCAGCGCGAGACGCGGCGGCGCCACGTGCTCATCATCTGGCTGTAGGTCTTCTCGGCGAGCTTCCCGTCCTCGAGGCGCTGCTGGGCCGCCGGGAGCCACCAGCGCTCGTAGGCCTGGCCCACGGTGACGCGCTCGGTGAGCATCTGACGGCTTCCCTTGTCGGTCTCGTCCAGGCCCACGCGGATCTCCGCGAGCCGGCGCTCGGCCTCGCGGCGGGTGCCCCAGACCACCTGCGAGCGGCGCCGGTGCACCCCGTCGCGCGTCTCCCACCACTTGATGTTCCAGTGGTCGCGCCCCGACAGCTTCTCGATCGTGCCGAACGTGGAGCGCTTTCGCCTTGGCATGAGATCACCTCTAAAAACAAGAGGGGCCGCCATCGCTGGCGACCCCTCCGTGACCCGGCCGGACGTACCGTCGCCGGGCCTCATCACGACGCCATTGTACAACTCGATCGTGCCGGAACTAGCTCGACCTCGGCTCTATCCCCGCGATTCCGCAGATGGAGCCCATGAGCCGGTCGACGTAGGTGACGGGCCTTCCCATGCGCGGGTCCTCGCCGCACTCGGCGAGCGTCTCGCGCCTCCGCTCGGCGGCGCTCGTTGGCCCGCCCGTCATGAAGGCCTGCCAGAGCTCCTCGTGCGGCAGGTCGGGCTTCCTGTAGCCGGCGGCCCTGCCTGGCTTGGCGAGCTCGGCGACCGCCTGGGCGGGGCTCTCCACGATGATGCCCGGGGAGTAGTGCAGCAGCGGCCAGTACTCGAAGCACGGGCTCGAGTTGGCGACCCCGATGCCCCACTTGTCCGCCTGCGCCATGGCCTCGCCGTAGGAGCGGGCCCTCTCGTTCTCCCGGGCCTCGGCGTCGAACACCACCCACGGCCTCACGTCCAGGCCCTCACGCTTCAGGTCGTCCCTCATGCCGCGAGCCGCGAGCACGAGCCCGCGAGGGTCGTTCCTGCTCGGCCTCTCGACCCTGATCCATGACGCCCTGAGCCGCCGCTTCACGTCGGCGAAGTACCTCTCCTCGGTCTCGCCCTCAACGACGATGAGGACGAGCGGTCTCTCCGCGCGCCTGCGCTCGCGCCGGCTGCGCTCAGACCTGCCTCGGGCGGCCATCTCAGGCCATCCCGTCTATGTAGGGCACGGCCCCGTAGGCGCCGTACAGGTACCGGTTGACCAGGCTCTCGTCCTTCCTCGGGGAGAAGGAGGAGAGCGGGTAGGTCTCGGACGCGCCCGTCTGGGGGTCCTTCTCGACGAACCAGATCTGGTCGCGGCGCAGCCGACCGTTCCTCAGGAAGGAGAGGTCGTGGGTCGTGAAGACCAGCTGCGCCCCCTTGTCGTTGAGGGCTGGGTCGGAGAAAAGCCCCACGAGGCTCTCGAGCAGGACGGGGTGGAGGCTGCGCTCGACCTCGTCGACGAACAGGGTTCTCCCGGAGTCGATGGCGCCAATGAAGTCGATGGCGAGGTCGAGCATGGTCATCGTGCCGAGGGACTCCTCGTCGAAGCCGAAGCCCACCCCGTGGCCGTCGATGACGTGACGGAACTGGACGGTGGCCTTCTTGTCGGGCGTCTCGACCCCGTTCGGCCGCTGCCCCGTGAGCGCCTCGAGGACGGCGGCGAGCTTGTCGGCGCTCTCCCGCTGCGCGGCCTTCTCGGCCTCGGACATGTCGTCGACGTCGAGCTGCACGCCAACGATGCCGAGGTCGGCGGCGCTGATCGCCCGAATCACCCTCTCGAACCTCTCGCGGTCGAGGGTGGCGAGCTTCTCTATGATCGCCGCGTCCGGGGTCGGCTGCTCGCGGTTTGCCACGACAAGGCCCTTGGCGAACCAGTCGATGGCCTCCGCGCAGGGGGCGATGCCGTAGCTGGCGAGCAGGCCGAGGACGAGCCCGCCGTCGGCGTAGCCCCTGAGCCTCGCCTTGATGCCGGCGTACTTGGAGCCCTGCTTGACCTCATAGGACCCGTCTGCCGCACGCTCCCTCCTGAACACGAGGCGCTCGGCCTTGGGCCTGACCCTCAGCTCCTCGTCTAGGACGCCTTCTTCGTCGATGGAGAAGGCGTACTCGAAGCGGGTGCCGGCTGTATAGAACGTATAGCCAAAGCGGGTGGGGCCGTCGCTGCCCACGAAGCGCTGGGGACGGGCGAGGTGCGCCGGGTGCTCGATGCCTAGGACGAGGCTGCGAGAGAAGTGGACCGCCCTCAGGAGGTTCGTCTTGCCGGATGCGTTGCCCCCGTAGATGGCAGTCGCGGTGAGGACGCCGCTCGTGCCGGTACCAGGTATGTCGACGCGGTGGACGTTATCCTCGCACTCCTTGTAGGAGTTGACCGGTAGCAGGGAGAGCGCCGCCGCGCCCTTGAAGGACCGGAAGTTCTCAAACCTGAACTCTAGAAGCATATGTGCACCTCCCAATGGACTAAACGCGATAATATACGCTTTTTTGTGGAATAGTCACGAATATTCGCGCTTAGGTATCAAAACTACCATTATTCGTGGTGCGCGCGTGCCAGGCCCACTGCTTTGAGTCGAACCTTCCCCTGCAGGGAGCAGGTGCATAATGTGAAACAGCTTGGGCGCCGGCCTAGCGGGACAAAGCTGGGTCCCCGAATGGGGGTAGCCCGATAGGCTTGGAATTCCCTTGCTCCAGGGGCTGGCGCCCGAGCCGACCTACGCCGCGAGCCTGTCGACGAAGCTCTCCTCGTCGATGCCCCACATGACCGGGGTGAGGTCGTAGTTCCTGCAAGCGGCGATGGAGTCGGTAGGAACTACGCCATCCTTCGTATTGTGCGAGTTGAGGAACACGAAGCCCACGCAGTCGGTTCTCGACGCCTTGACGTCCTCCCAGCCGAAGAGGGCGTTCCGGATCCCCTGCTTCGTCGGGTTGTTCACCGTCTTGATAAGCCGCATCGGGTTGTCCCTGTTCTGGCCAATTGCATAATCGAATTTGAACGGCAGACCGGATCGCCCGGTGAACGACGGCCCGGGAACGAACGAGATGCCCCTGTCGAGAAGCCACTCGCGAACGTCCTCGGTGAACGGGTTCCTGACGTTGTCCTGCGAGAGCAGGTACATGTCGTCGACCGACGCCATTGCCTGGAGGAGCATGTTCATCTTCAACGGCAGGTCATCCTGCGACGTCCTAACGCAGAGCTCGCCATCCCTGCTTTCGACCGGGTATCCGGCGAGAATGGTGCTTAGCTTTGCCTCGCGCTGCGGGGTCATGGCGAACCCGGAGAGCTCGAGGTCGCCGATGGTCTCGCCCAGGTCGGTGATGACGTAGCCACCGTTCGGGTCGTCGCCGATGTAGATGTTCATACAGTCGTTGTTCCTGTTGAGCATCGGGGTGGAGATGCAGACGCCCGCTCCCTGCTGCGTCGCCACCATGTTGCTCTCGACGAACCGCGCGTAGCGTCCGATGAACTCCTGCGCCTGCTCCACCTTCATCTCACACCCCCAAGGACTGCTCTACCCTCAACAATTTCGTTATGCGACACGCTTCCTGGAAGGCCCAGAAGAGCGCCGACACCCCGTCCTGCTCTGGCACCACGACCGACTGGGCGGCGAGCGGAAAGACCCAGTGGATGCCTTCGTCGCCAACGTCGAGGTGCACGTGTGGTCCAACAATCATAGAGCCGTCGGGGTTCCTGTGCCTTAGCATCTCGGCGTTCGTGGCGTAATCGACCCTGAGCAGCGGGCGGTCCGAGCGCCTGTGCTGCATGGTGCACTTTCTGTCTGGCGCAAGTCCCACGATGAGCGTGGTCGCCCTCTTGTTCTCGATGATGTCGAGGTAGAACTTGAGTGCACGAGCGCTTTGGGAGATCAGCTCGACTGACAGCTTTGCCCCAGCCATCGGCCACTGCCTGTTGTAGCTCCCATCGAAGACGTCCTTCTCCATCATGAGGAGCTCCCGCGTCTCTGGGACGATGTCTCCCCATCCGACGATTCCCCTGTCCATCATCATTGCCTACCTCTCGTCGTGGTCGCGCATGTACCAGACGATTCGGCCGCGGCAGGCGATGGGGGAGTCCTCGGGCCCCGCCACGATGTCAGGGTAGGAGCCGGAGTGCGAGCTGGCCGTGAGCATCACGGTAGAGGTGCCCCTCATGTAGAGCCTCACCACGGCGCCGTAGTCTTCCGTCTCGGCAAGCACCGCGCAACCGCTCACGGGCTCCATGTCGGGGTCGACCAGGAGAATGCAGTCGGTGGGGTAGAGGTTGTCCATGCAGTCGCCCTGGGCGTGGACGCAGAAGGCGTTGGGGTGGGCGGCGGCGACCTCGGCGGGCACCTCGACCACCATGTCGATGGCGCCCTCGTCCATGGGGTCGCCCATGTGGGCCCAGCCCAGCAGGGGGACATGCGCCGAGGTGCCGCGCACGGGGCGCTCCGTCGTTGTCTCTTCGCCTATGAGCTCGGAGACGGTGACGCCTAGGAGGTCCGCAACCTCACCTAACTTAGTTAGGCGAGGTTTGGCTCGTCCATTTTCCCAGGCGCCGATGGCCGCAGCGGAGACATCAAGCTTCTCGGCTATATCTAGCTGGGTCAATCCGGCTTTAGTTCTGAGCGAACGGAGTTTTTGGCCAAAGTCCATCGGTACCTCCTACCAGGGTGTATTTAATCGTAGGCAAAGATATTTTTGGTTTGAAGAAAAAAATAATTGTTATTCGAGCCTAATTAGATTATGATTTGCGCCATCGAGAGGAGGAGAGGATGCAGAGCCTTAAGGAGTTCCGTGAAACTGGTGCCAAGCGCTTTCAGAAGAAGGAGATTGCCGCAGCACTAGGTATTACTGAGCCGACCCTGACCGCCATCGAAAACGCCCAGGCTGACAAACTGACGAGCAACATGGCCGCCGCGCTTGGGCGTCATTTTGGGATTGACGGCAATATTTTTTTAGGAAGCAACCCTAACTAAATTAGGGCTAAAAGAAAGGAGGACCAATGGACAAGAAGAACGAGGCCTGCTCGCCGGCCGAGAAGCTCGGCAAGGCGGCCGAACGGCACGACGTCGCGGCCGAGATGGACGACCTCGAGGCCGTCGCGGGCCCCATCTCGCGCATGAGGCCGGAGACCTGGTCGCGCCTGCGGCCGGTCGTCGACTCCGAGTTCGAGAGGACCGGGCGCATGCCGAGCGAGGGAGACCTGAAGCTGCTGATCTAGCGGTCCCGCGTCCACTCGAGGTAGGCGCGCAGGACCTCCTGCACGACCTGGACCTGCCTGCGCCCCTCGGGCTCGTCTGGGCAGTTGGGGCCGGCGAGGACCAATCGCTAAAGGAAAAGGCCCCGCGCCTGGTGGGACGCGGAGCCCAAAAGAAAGAAGGGCCGAAATGAATGATACGACGGCGGCGGCGCTCCTGCCGAAGAGGATCACGGTCGAGGACGTGAGCGAGAAGTACGGCATCAGCCAGGCGACCGTCCGCGCGGCCTACCGCAAGGGCTGGCTGCGGGGCGCGCCCCCGCGCGGCCTGTCCCGGCCGGTGCTCTTCAGCCCCGAGGACGTGGAGCGCTGGGTTTCCGGCGAGCCGCCCGTCGAGAGGGACGATGACGCATGGAGGTGCTGAGCGTGGAGGGTTTCGAGGCCGCGTCGCTCGACGCGGCGGCAAGGGCCGTGGGGTCGCCCGTCGGGTGGCTCGCGGTGGCGGCGTCCGTGGCGGCCAGCGTCGCGGCGCTCTGCGGCGTGGAGGCGCTCGAGTGGCCCGCCATCGCCGTCGGCCTCGGCGTGCCCGCGTGGCTTGCGTGGTGCTGTCTGTGCGTGGCGGAGAGGGAGGCGCGATGACGGTCATGGTGCAACTGGACGGGACGATGTCGGCGGAGGTCGCGCGCTTCCTGCGCGAGAGCCACTCGACGCTGGGGGTGAGAAGGATGCTTGAGGCGTGCCCGAGGCTGCGTGAGCACGTGGAGGCAGACCGCGACGTGCTGATGTCGAGAGAGGCGGACGAGCACGCGGCGCGCCACGGGAAGCCCTGGACCAGGGCGGACTACAACCGGGTGGTGGCAGACCTCGACGCCGGCGCCCCCATGTGGAGGACCGCCAAGGCGCTGAGGCGCACCGTCGAGGACGTGAGGAGGGCGAGGGCGAGGCTGCGCGCCGACCCCTCGCTGGCGGGAGGTGACGGCCGTGGCTGAGCAGCGGATGAACTTCTACCGCTCGTTCTACGACGTCGCGGGCACCCTGCCGGAGACGTCGCGCCGCAAGGTCGTCGTCGCGATGCTCGACCTCTTCTTCACCGGACGGGAGCCGACGGGCCTCTCGCAGCGGGAGGCGGCCGTCTACAACGTGTGCGCGGGCCGCATAGCGAAGTCGCGACAGAACGCGGCGAACGTGGCCGCGCGGTACGCGACGGGCGGCGTGGTTTCGAAGCCTACGAACGCCGCTACGGGTTGCGTTACGGGTGGAGTTACGGACACCGTTACGAAACCCCGCCCAGAAGGAGAAGGAGAAGTAAAGAGAGAAAGAGGGGGCGCGGGCGTGCGGGCGCGCACCGACCCTGCGGAGCCGGACCGCGCCGAGGTCGTCGCGTGGTTCGAGGCGAACGGGACCGGCATGGGCCGGGAGCGCCTCGCCGCCGAGGCCGAGGCTTTCTTCGACCACTTCTCCGCCCAGGGCTGGGTGACCGGCGCGGGCGTGCCCATCAGCCGCTGGCAGGCCAAGGCGGCGGCGTGGCTGCGCCGCGCGGCCGAGTCCTCGACCGGAGAGCGGGGCCGCGTGCCGGGAAGGCGGATGGCCCCGCAGGCCCCGGCGTGCGACTTCTCCGCCTACTCCGCGGCGCCGTCGGAGGTGGTGTCGCGTGGCTAGGGACGTGTCCTCGGCGCTCGCCGAGATAACGAGCCGCTGGGGCATCCCGGCCGAGGTTCCCGCGCCGCGGCCCGTGCCACCTCAGGTGACCCACGGCACGGCCCGCGAGATCGTGCTCGCGCAGATCGCCGCGGGCGCCGGCGCGTCGATACCGCAGGGGCTGCTCGACCGCGCGGGCCTCACCCGCGACGGCCGCGACGCCGCCGACGAGCTGCTGCGCCGCGCTACGGAGGCCGCCGGCGTGCCGCCCGAGTTCCGAGACGTCGAGCCGGACCGCTCGCGCAACGACCGCTTCGCGCCCGAGCGCCACCGGGGCGTCTGGGCCTACGGCGACGTTGGCCGCAGCAAGACCAGGACGGCCTGCGCGTGGCTGCGCGGCTGGCTCCTGGACAACCCCGGCGGGACGGCGCTATTCGCCACGGAGGACTCCATGCTCGGCGAGGTCAGGAGCGCCTTCGACAGGCGCGACGTCGACGCGGAGGCCGTCATTGGCCGCTACGTCTCGGCGGACTTCCTCGTCCTCGACGACATGGGCAAGGCACGCCTCTCCGCGTGGGGGATCTCGCAGGTCTTCCGCGTCATCGACGGGCGCTGGGCGGGCAACAGGCCCACGGTCTACACTTCGCAGCACGGCCTGGCCGAGTGGGGCGAGGTCGCCGCGCAGTCGGGGGTGGAGACCGCCAAGGCGTGCGTGTCCCGCGTGTTCGGGAGCTGCGACGTCGTCAGGTTCGACGGCCGCGACGGCCGGATGTCCGGGGAGGTCCGCTGATGGCTTGCGAGAGGTGCGGGATGTGTTCCCGCTGGATGTGGGTCTGCGAGGACCGCTTCGGCGACATGCAGGGCGTGTGCTCGCTGGCCCTCGAGCGCGAGTCCGGCGGGCTGCGGCTGCCGGTCGAGACGCTGGCCTGGGCCAGGGCCCACCTCGTGGGCGCGTGGCGCAGGGCCTGCGACGAGTGGGAGGCGGCTCGCGATGGGGAGTAGGTCTCGGGCGTGGGACGCGCCCGAGGTGGACCTCGGCAAGGCGAACAACTACGCCCACAGGCTCGTGACCGGCGACTGGAGGGCCGCGAAGCAGGGAGAGAGGGGAGTTCGGTGATGGAGGAGAAGATGACGGGGAAGAGGAACTGGTACGAGGGCGTTCCGGCGCCGGTGGATAAGAACGGGAACGTGATACCGCTGGACACGGGGAAGCTCGTGGACGACTGCGGCGACAAGCACGAAATCGACTTCATCGGATACGGGCTGAGGGATAGTTCCTGGTTCGTCCATTTCGCCGACGACCGGACATACGTTTCGCTCGATAACTACACCCTCGCCCCGGACGACAGCTTGGAGAGGCTGGCCGATGACCTCGGGAGATTTGAGGAATCACGCCGCCTGTGCGATTACTTCGGCGGGATGGCAAGCGAGGCGTGCGATGGTTGCCCGGCTAAACATAGAGGTACCGCGAGCAGTTGCGCCTTTTTCGTCATTCATGACATCGCCCGCCGAGTCGGGGCGCTCAGGGAGGAGGAGAGAGATGCCGACTAGCGACGAGCGCCACGAGGTCGCGCGTAAGTTGCGCGACAACCTGGGATACATGCGCGACAACGAGAAGTGGTACGAGTACGACCTCGACTCGGAGAAGTGCGGCAACAGGGCCTATCGAATCATTGCCGCGTCGGTCGAAGAGTGCGGCAACTATATCGATGGTAACTACATCCACATCGTCGAGACCCTCGCCGACCTCATCGACCCGACGTGCGTCGTGAGGATGCCCCTCATCGGCAGCGTCGGCGTGTGCTTGGCGTGCGGGGCGCTGGTGGAGACGCGCTTGGCGGTCTTCAGCGCAACCGAGGCGCTGCCCACGCGTTACTGCCCGAACTGCGGGGCGAGGGTGGTGGGCTGCCATGAGTGACGACCGGAAGTCCCATCGCGACCGTGTCGGGGTCGAGCTTGCCGCCGCCGAGATGCGCATGGTGGCGGGACGGCTCCATGCGATGGCAGACGAGGCCGAGGCGGGGCGTAACGCCGTCCATGTCGACGTGCCCGGATTCCGCGCGCTTGCCGACTACGTGGACAAGTGGGCCCGATGCGTCGGCCAGACGTGCGAGGCCATCGAGTGTGGGCGACCCGACGAATCCCATGTGTGCAAGAGATGCTCCAAGTGTTCATATGGCTGGTTCGAAGACATCCACGACAAGCCCTATAGCTTCTGCCCGAACTGCGCCGCGATGGTGGTGGGCGGCACGTGAGCCGCGGCCTGGCCAAGATTCCGGTAATCCCGGTTCTTGGCCAGAGATGGGGACGCGAACCGGGCGTTTGGCTCGCTCGCGTCCCCGCTCTGCCCGGATTCGGCCATCTATGGCCATAAGTGGTGACGCGAAGTCGCGAAATCGCGGCTTCGGGGACTCGGAGGTTGCATGATCAGCTCTCTGCTCGAAATCATGGCGGTTGTCGGCGCGCTCGAGCTCGTCGTGGCCGTTGGCGAGGCCATCCTCATCGTCGCGATCCTGCGGTGGGTGCGCCCGTGAGGGCGCGGGGCCGCGAGGTGCCCGCCTTCTCCGTGAGGCGCGGCCGCGGCGGCGTGTGGGAGGCGAGGGCGTACATGGGGCGCGACCCGGTCACGGGCCGCGCCCTTCGGCCGTACCGGCGCCTGCCGGAGGCGTCGACGGAGGCCGAGGCGCTCGAGTACGCCCGCGCCTGGGCCGAGGGGCTCGCGCCCGGCACCGCCGCTGGCCGCAGGCTCGACGAGATGCTCGTCGAGTACGTGGACGGCCTGGCCGCCTACGGTCGGGCCGCGCAGACCGTCGAGACCTACCGCTCGACCATCCGCCACCAGGTGGCGCCCACCATCGGCTCGGTGCCGGTGGGCGAGCTCGAGGCCTGGGAGGTATCGACCGCCTACCGCATGCTCATGGCCGGGCGCGGCGGCGCGAGGCCCGTGGGCCCCTCGACCGTGCTCAAGATGCACTCGCTCCTCTCCGGGGCCTACGAGCAGTGGAGCCGCGAGGGCCTGGTCTCGCGCGACCCGATGCCGAGCGTGACCAAGCCGCGCCGCCCGATGGGCTCCGCGCGCTCGATGGGCGAGGGGTCGTTCGCGGCCCTCTCGTCCGCCCTCGCCGAGGCCATGGCCAGGGGCGGCGCGGACGAGAGGGCCTGCGCCGCGGCGGCCTACGTCGCGCTCTCGACGGGCATGCGCGACGGCGAGGTCTGCGCCCTGGCGCGCTCGTCGCTGCGCCGCCTGACCCACGAGCTCAACGTCCACGCGACGATGACGGAGCGTCCAAGGCTCGAGCGCAAGCCCATGGCCAAGAGCTCGGCGGGCTGCCGCAACGTCGCGATCGACCCGGAGTGCGAGGAGCGGCTCGCCTGGCTCATGGCCCGCGAGGCCGAGGAGCTGGGAGGGCTGCCCGAGGACGCGCCGCTCGTGACCCGCGACGGCTCCTGGATGCGGCCGAGCGCCCAGAGCGCCGCCTTCTCCAGGCTCGCGAGGTCGCTCGGCCTGCCCGCCGGGACCACCATGCACACCCTGCGCCACACCCACGCGACGATGCTGCTCTACTCCGGCGTGCCGGTGGAGACGATCAGGCAGCGCCTGGGGCACGCGGACGTGGCCACGACGCTCAGGCTCTACGCACACGCGCTCGAGGGCGCGGACAGGGCGGCGGCGGAGGCCTGGGAGGGCGTGCGGCTCGGCGTCGGCGGGTGTGCCACGGGTGAGCCACGGGGAGGTGGCCGCCATGGGCGGTAGGCGCAGGTGGCGGCGCGAAAGCTGGACCGCGCCGCAAAGAACACCTAATTCTTTGAGGGTGCGTGAAAACGGGGGAATCGAGACGAGACCGGAGGCATCACTTGGCTGAGCGCGACTACCTGACGACGCGTGACTTCCTAAGCGCCCGCGACTTCTTCGAGACAGTGCGGAGCGCCGTGCTCGAGGGCGAGCGGGCGCAGCGGCAGATCGAGTCGATGAGGGCGGGGGAGGGCATCCGCTCGGCGTCCCTCTTCGGCGGCCGCGGCGGCGGCCGGGATGCGAGCGGCATGGCGAGGGTGGACGCCCGCATCGACCTCGAGTCGGTCTACGAGCGCAGGATCGCCGAGGCCAAGGCGCTCGTGGCGGCCGCTCGCGACGTGATCTACGGGCGCGACCAGGAGCCGGGCGGCGTCGCCGCGCTCGTCGGGCCCGTGGCCGCCGACGCGCTCTTCTGGCGCTTCTGCAAGGCCGAGAGCTGGCACGTGGTGGCGGACTCGTGCGGCGTGTCGGAGTCGACCTGCCGCCGGATGGTCGACGTGGGCATAGACGCGGTCCAGGCCTACGGCATCTCCCGCGCCATCGCCGGTGTGGGCGTCGCGGAGGAATAGCCGGACTTGCCCCGCTCGCTTCGGCGCGCGAGGCAAAGATAATGTCAGGAAATATAGCAATCACGCTATACAAATATAGGCAACACGCTATAATTATAGATGTCGAAAGGAGGTAACCGAGATGGACTTCAGGGATTGGATGGCCGAGGTCGCCAAGGCAGTAATCGTCAAGCTGACGGCGGACCTAATCGAATCGGCCATCAAGAAGAAGGCCCCCAAGCCAAAGCGCCAGCCAAAGCACTTCGAGGGCAAGGGGACCAAGTAAAGGAAGGGCGGGGGCACGGCCCCGCCCGACCCGTTCCGATTCTAGCAGGAGGAAATTATGGAGACCATCGGTAAGATCGCGGCGTGGGTGGTTGGCATCCTCATCGCGGACGGCATCGCATACCTCATCAGGAGGGGGAGGAAGTAATGGCGCTGACGGAGGCCCAGAGGCGGGCACAGGCCAAGTACGTGCGCGAGACGGTCAAGCAGACGACGGTGAGGTTCTATCCAAAGGAGTCAGACCTCTGGGAGTGGCTTGGCTCCCAGGAGAACAAGGCGGGCTACATCAAGGACCTCATCCGCGCGGACATGGAGGCGAGGCACGATGCGTAGGGACATGGACCTCGTGCGCGACGTCCTCAAGGCCGTTGCCGACTGCGAGGCGGGCACCCTCGACGCGCCCGTACTGGCGAGCGAGGAGCGCCCGTTCCAGCTCGTGGCCTACCACGTCGACATCATGGAGCAGGCCGGTCTCGTCCGCGCCAACGTCCAGAGGTCATGGGGCGGCAGCTACGTCCTCGCGCGCGTCGACTCGCTGACGTGGGCGGGACAGGACTTCCTCGCCGCCGTCTCCAACGATGGGCTGTGGGCGCAGGCCAAGCTTCGCGTCGCCAAGCTCGCGGGCGAGGTCTCGTTCGAGACGATCAAGGCCGTGGCCGTCAGGCTCGCGTCAGACATGCTCGCCTGACAGGTTGTGAACAGGTCTGACAGGTTGTGAACAGGTCTGACAGGTTGTGAACAGGTGTGACAGACTCTGAACAGGTCTGACAGGGTTGTCGCGTGTTATACCTATGATCGCGAAGCGTCGCGGGTCAGCGTGGAAACTAACCAATGTCACGCAGTCGCAGGCTCGGCATCCATCGGGTGCCGGGCCTTTTTCATACCTACTCACCATGGGGGCGCGATGGTCACACGTCAGGCGATGCTCGATGCGGCTCTTAGGTACGACACGGCGATGAGCCGCGCGATGCTCAGGGCCCTCGGCCACGACGCGCCCGAGACGCGCCGCCGCCCGTGCCCCGTCGCCCGCGTCGGGGCAACCGCCCGCGACGCCAGGCGCTACCGCGCCATGCGGTGGTGCTTCGAGAACCACGGAAGCCCGATGCGGTGAGCGACCCCAGGAAGACCACGCGATGGCGCAAGCTGAGGGCTGAGCTGTACCGTCGCGACCGCGCGGCCAACGCGCCGTGCTGGATATGCCACCAGCCCATCGACTATCGCGCACGCCCCGGCACGCCGGACTCGTGGGAACCCGACCACATGCGCGACGTCAAGAACTACCCGCAGCTGGCGTTCGAGCCGTCGAACATCATGCCCGCGCACTGCTCGTGCAACCGCGCGAGGGGCAACCGCGAGATGGTGCCCGTCGGGCGTCCGTCCCGCAGCTGGTAGGCACCAGGGGTAGGGGAGTCGAAATCTCCTGTCCCTTATTAACCAAGAGTCCGCCGCGCCTGTACTCTTTCTCTCCCCGCGTGGGTAGGGGGGTCGCGCGCGAACCATAGATGGGCCGAGACGAGCCGAGGAGGACGCGGATGACGTCATACCGCAAGGTCGAGACCGCATTCAGCGCCTCCGTGCGCGCCGCCGCGAAAAGCGGCAGGTTGGACCCGGAGACGCACGCCGCGGCGATCGCGGCGGCGCGAAAGCTCGCGAGGGTGCTCGACTCGCCGGGCTGGCCCGAGCTGCCGAGCGGCAAGGCCGACAACGTCACGCCCGCGACGTTCCTGAACTACTGCAAGGCCCTCGGCCTCGTGCCCGGGGACCAGCCGCAGGCGCGGGGCCAGACGAGCGCGGTGGCATCGCTGCGCCGCTCGGCGCACATGCTGAAGGCGGTCTAGCGTGCCCCTCGTCGGGAACGAGACGCCTCGCGTCTACACGCCGCCGCTGCGCGAGCTCACCCCGGAGACGTCGTGGGGCTTCTCGGTCATCGAGTTCGCCGAGGCGGTCCTCGGCGTCGAGCTGTTCCCGTGGCAGAGGTGGTTCTACATCCACGCCCTCGAGCGCGGCGAGCGCTCCCTGTTCCGGTTCCGCACGATCGTGCTACTCGTGGCCCGCCAGAACGGCAAGACCACGCTCGTCGCGATCCTCGTGCTGTGGGGCATGTACGTGTTCGGCATGCAGCTCGCGCTCGGCACCGCCCAGGACCTCGACACCGCCGAGGAGAGCTGGGACCGCGCGTGCTCGCTCATCGAGGAGACGCCCGACCTCGCCGAGGCGCTGGACAAGGTCTCGCGCGTCAACGGGCGCAAGGAGATCCGCCTCGCGACCGGCGAGCGGTACAAGATAGCCGCCGCGACGCGCAAGGCCGCGCGCGGCAAGTCCTGCGACCTCACGGTCCTGGACGAGCTGCGCGAGCACATGACGTTCGACGCGTGGAGCGCCATCACAAAGACGACCAACGCCCGCCCCGACGCCCTCGTGGTCTGCATGAGCAACGCCGGGGACGCCTACAGCGTCGTGCTGCGCCGCCTCAGGTTCCTGGCGCACCGCGCGCTCGGCGACCCGGACGGGTGGTGCAAGGCCGTGGAGGAGTCCATCGGCGACGTCGACGCGGCCGACGCGGACGGGCCCGACACCCTCGGCATCTTCGAGTGGAGCGCCGAGCCGGACCGCGACAAGTGGGACCGCGCCGGATGGTGCGAGGCCAACCCGTCGCTCGGCTACGGCACCGTCACGGAGCGCGTCATCGCGTCCGACTGCGCCACCGACAAGGAGGCGGACTTCCGCACGGAGGACCTCTGCCAATGGGTCGAGACGGTGCGCGAGCAGCCGTTCCCCGAGGGGGCGTGGGAGGCGGGCATCGACGCCTCGAGCGAGATCTCCCCGGACGCGCCCCTCACGTTCGCCTTCGACGTCTCCGCCGACCGCCGCTGCTCGAGCATCGCCGTCGCCGGCATGCGCGAGGACGGCAGGTGGCACGTCGAGGTCATCGCCCATCGAACCGGAACCAAGTGGGCCGTCCAGTGGGTGGCCGAGCGAGTGGGGAGGTACGGCACCGACGAGCGCCCGATGACGCTCGCGATACAGGGCCGCGGCTCCCCGGCGTCCTTCTTCGCCGACGACTTCAAGGCCATCGAGGGCCTGGACGTCGTCGAGGTGTCGGGCGCCGCGCTGCCCGGCTGCTGCGGCAGGCTGTGGGACTCCGTGGCGGCGTGCCTGGAGGACTCGGACAGCGACGCCGTGCCCGTGATGCACCGCCCGCAGCCCATCCTCGACCTCGCGGCGGCCACGGCGGCTACGAAGCCGCTCGGGGACGCCGCGTGGGTCTTCGACCGCACCCGCAGCCCGGAGAACTGCGCGCCGCTCATGGCGTGCGCGCTGGCGCTCGGCAGTGCCATGACGCCCGAGGAGACGCCCGTCCGCTCGTCCTACGAGGACGGACACGGCGTCCTGTTCGTATGATTGGAGGCCGCGTGGCCCTTATCGGCTCGCTTATCGACAGGCTCCGCCCTCAGGGCGTCGAGCGCGTCATCTACGCGTCCGACGTCGTGGCGGGCGTCGACGGAAAGGGGGCGGACGAGCTGTTCGCCGAGCAGCCCCACCTCCAGACCGTTATCGACTTCATCGCCCAGAACGTGGCGCAGCTCCCCCTCAAGTGCTACGAGCGAAACGGGGACGCGGACCGCGAGAGGGACACGTCCGGCGCGCTGCCGCTGCTGCTCGCCGACCCGAACCCCGCCATGACGCGCTACGACCTCGTGTACGCCACGGTGGCAGAGTACTCGCTCTACGGCCGCGCGATCTGGTACGTGGGCCGCGACGCCGCGAGCCGGTCCGGATGGCAGGTGCGCCTCATACCAGCCCGCTGGGTGACGAACTGGCGAGGCTCGGACGGCTTCTCCTACGAGAGCATCCGCCTCGCCGACCCGGACCTCTCGGGCGGCGTCACGGAGGTGCCGCTGTCGGACTGCGTGCTGTTCACGCGATACCGCCCCGGCCACCCGGCGCGCTCGCTGTCGCCCATCGAGTCGCTCCGCCACACCCTCGCCGAGCAGGTCGAGGCGCAGGCGTTCCGACGCTCGGTGTGGAACAACGCCACCCGCATCTCCGGCTACGTCTCTCGTCCCAAGGACGCGCCGCCCTGGAGCACGGCCTCCGCCGACCGCTTCAAGTCGGACATCCGCGAGAACTGGGGGCGCGGCGGCGCGCGCAGCGGCGGCACCCCCGTCCTCGAGGACGGCATGAGGTACGAGCCCGTCGCGTTCAACGCCCACGAGGGAGACTGGGCGAGCGGGGTCAAGCTTTCCCGCGAGGACTGCGCCGCGGCGTTCCACGTTAACCCGGCCATCATCTGGCCCGGCGACGGGCAGACCTACGCGAGCGCCAAGGACAACGCCCGCGCCCTGTACGCCGACACCCTCGCGCCGCTGCTCTCCATGATCCAGCAGCGCATCAACAAGGACCTCGCTCCCATGGTGGGGGCTCCCGCCACGGAGTACGTCGAGTTCGACCTCATGGCCAAGCTCAACGGCTCCTTCGAGGAGCAGGCCGCGAGCATCCAGACCGCCGTCGGCGGCCCCTACATGACCCGCCAGGAGGCGCGCGCACGCATGAACCTGCCGCGCGAGCCGGACGGCGAGCTCATCACGCCGCTCAACGTCCTCGTCGGCGGCCTCGCCAGCCCGACGGACACCGCCCCCAAGGCGGCCCCGCGCGCCACGGCGCACGCGGAGGGCTGCGGGTGCGCCGCCTGCAAGTCGACGGCGGCGCGCGCCAAGGCCGCCCCGCGCGGGCGCAAGGCCTACCAGCCTCCCACCGAGGACGAGGCCGACGCCTACCACGCGGCCCTCGTCGCGTTCTACGAGCGCCAGCGGAAGTCGGTGCTCTCCGCCATGGGCGCCAAGTCGGGGGCGAAGGCTGACGGCACCCCGTCATGGTGGGACGCCGACCGCTGGGACCGCGAGCTGGCGGACGACCTCATGGCCGCCGTGCTCGCCGGGTCCGCCCGCGCCGCCAGGGACGCGCTCTCGCAGCTCGGCATCGACCCGTCGGAGTACGACGTGGCCCGCACGCGCAACTACCTGCGGGCCTGGGCCGAGTCGCGCGCCTCGGCCATCAACGCCAAGACGCTCGCCGCCCTCATGGCCGCACGGTCGGGCGACGTGGACCCGTCAAGCCAGGGCGCGACGCCCTCGGGCGTGTTCGACCTCGCCGTGGGTTACCGCGCGTCGCAGCAGTCGCAGACCATCTCCACGCAGGTCGCGTCGTGGGGAGTCATGGAGGCCGGCAGGCAGTGCGCCCCGTCGGGCACGCTTAAGACGTGGGTGCACCACCCGAGCAAGAATCCCCGCGCAACCCACGAGCGGCTCTCCGGCGAGACCGTGGCCATCGACGAGCGATTCTCCAACGGAGCCCTGTGGCCGGGCGACACCGGCGCGCTGTCCGCCGACGAGGTGGCGAACTGCCACTGCGAGCTCGAGCTCACCGTCATCGATGGGGTCTACGAGTTCAGCCAAGCCCACAGGAAGCCGCCAAGGTCCTACGATGTTAAGGACTGGTTCAGCACCCAGGCGACTGCGAAGCACCTGCGCGAGCATGCGGCGGAGTTCGGCCTCGACATCCGTTCCGCCGACGACCGACAGAGGTACGAGGACATCTTCTCGGAAGTCATGGACAACTACGACCATGTCGTATACTCAAACTATGTAAACGGGCAATCTCCTGAAGAGTGCGCGATATTTCTCAAAGGCGATATCTTCGCCGTCGTGAACCTTGACGGAGGATACCGAGTGACTATGTTCAGGCGTGATGAAGGAAGGGGAGGAATCTATGAGCGTATTTGGAATCAGACGCGAAGCTGACACGGTCGGCGGGTGGTCCGACTACGTCGTCGGCGCCGTGAACCTCCTCAACGAGCACCTGAACCCGCGCGGTAAGTACTTCTACTTCGACGAGATCGACGCCTACGCGAGTGACATCGGCGGCTATAAGGTCTACGACATGTACGGGTGGGTAATCGACGAGTCCGAGCGCGGCGAGTTCGAGCCGCTGTGGCTCGCCGAGGCAGACCGGCACTCCGCCCCTGACGGCTCGACGCCGCTCGACAAGTTCCGCGACGTCACCGTCACATGGGAGGACAGGGGCGGCGTTCCATACGCCAGGATCACGTTCTTCGACTCCTTCGACGAGGAGCCCGAGGTCATCCCATACGATTAGCAAAGATTAAAGAAGCGACCGATTGGGCCGTCCGAGAGGGCGGCCCTTCTCATGCCGCGACATCAAACCACACAACCGAACAGGAGGGCCAATGAGGTTCAAGGACTTCACGGCCAGGGCGACCGACGAGGGCGGCAACGGCGGCTTCGTGGGCTACGCCGCCACGTTCGACCGCGAGCCGGACAGCGTCGGCGACGTCATCGCCAAAGGGGCCTTCACCGAGACGCTCAAGGCGTGGGCGGACTCGGGGCGCCCCGTGCCGGTGCTCTACGGCCACAACATGGAGGACCCCGACTACAACATCGGCACCGCCGAGCTCGTCGAGGACGAGCGCGGGCTCAGGACCACTGCCGCGTTCGACGGCTCGCCCAAGGCCCAGCGCGTGCGCCAGCTCCTGGCGGAGGGCAGGCTCTCCAAGATGAGCTTCGCCTACGACGTCCTGGACGAGGCCCCCGTGGAGCTCGAGGACGGCACGAATGCGAACGAGCTGCGGAAGCTCGACCTCTTCGAGGTCTCCGTGGTGCTCGTGCCGGCCAACGGCCACGCCGAGATCATCGAGTCCAAGGCCCGCAAGGGCGGCGGGGCGCAGGACGACGCCACCACCCTCGGCGACGTCCTGGCCGTGCTCAACGACATCCGCGACGACCTCAGGGCCATCGCGGCCAACGACGACAACGACAACGGAGACGACGCCGACGAGGGCGGGTCGGAGGAGCCGGGCACGGCCAACGACATCGCCAAGTCGCGCGAACTCATCGCACGAATCAACCAGGCAATCCTCTAGAAGGGAAACCGCATGAACCTCAAGGACAAGCTCGCCTCGCTCAAGAAGCAGGCCGAGGGCATCAAGGGCGCCGTCGAGTCCGGCGACGCGCAGGCCATGGAGAAGGCCGCCTCGCTCGTCACCGAGATCGAGGAGGTCAAGGCCGCCATCAAGAAGGCCGAACAGTTCGACGCCGCCCTCAAGGGCATCGGCGCCGCCAACGCCGAGGGCGAGCAGACCGAGCAGAAGGCCGCGCGCACGCTCGGCGACTTCGTCGCCCAGCGCGTCAAGGCCGTTGGCAAGCCCGAGAAGAGCGCCGTCTCCTACGGCACGTTCGGCGAGAAGGCCGCCGGCGACGTCATGGTCAAGCCCACCGCCGCCGACTCCGCGCTCGCCGACGTCGAGGAGCGCCTGTACGAGGGCCCGCGCCGCCGCCTGACGGTCGCCGACCTGTTTGCGCAGGAGACCACGACCCGCTCCGCCATCACCTACTTCGTGGAGAGCGCCACGGTGGAGGGCGCCCCGGCCTTCACCGCCGAGAACGGCACCAAGCCCGGCGTGACGTTCGGCGAGCCCACCGCCGTCACCGAGCCCGTGAAGAAGCTCGCCGCCGTCTACCACGAGTCCGACGAGCTGCTCGACGACCTGCCCTGGCTCGCGACCTCCATCAACAACCGCGGCATCTACATGCACGGCCTCACCAAGGAGAACGCGCTCCTCACCGGCGACGGCAAGGGCAACAACATCAAGGGCGTGCTCAACCGCGACGGCATCCTCTCCCAGAAGCTCGCCAAGGGCGAGGCCAACGCCGCCGACGCCCTGTTCCGCGCCATGACGGACGTGGAGACGAACTCCGGCTTCACCGCCGACGGCATCGTCATCAACCCCGCCGACTACCAGGCGCTGCGCCTCACCAAGGACTCCAACGGCCAGTACTTCGGCGGCGGCTTCTTCTCCGGCCAGTACGGCAACGGCGCCACGATGGACAAGCCCCCTCTGTGGGGCGTCCCCACGGTCGTGACCTCGGCCATCCCCGCCGGCACCGCCCTCGTGGGCGCGTTCAAGCTCGGCGGCTCCGTCATCTCCCGCAAGGGCATGACGGTCGAGATCGCCAACCAGAACAAGGACGACTTCGAGAACAACCGCGTGAGCATCCGAATCGAGGAGCGACTCGCGCTCGCCGTGCGCTACCCCGCCGCGTTCTGCAAGGTCGACCTGTCCGCGCCCGCGGCGCAGGCCACCGGCAAGTAGGCGATCGGAGGTGACGTCCGATGGGGATGACCCCATGGGGCTATGACGTCGACGCGGACGAGCTGCCGCCCATCATCTCGCCCGAGGAGCTGTCCGCGCTCAGCGGAGGCAGGTTCGGCGCCGACACCGTGGGCGTCGCCTCCGTGCTCGACGCCGTCTCGGCGGCCGTGCGCAACGCCTGCGGGTGGCACGTGTCCCCGGTCCTGGACGTGGTCGAGGCCACGCAGGGGCCGGGGCGCACCCTCCCCCTCAGGACCCTCATGCTCCACTCGGTGACGTCAGTCACGGAGTGCGGCGAGGAACTCGGGGAGGGGCAGTTCGAGGCGTCGCGCAACGGCATGATCCGGCGGCTGTGCTGGAGGGAGTGGCCACGTGGCTTCGGCTCGGTGGTCGTCTCCTACAGGAGCGGCATCCCCGCAGCGATGGCACCCGACCTCGCCGCCGTGGCGGCGCAGATGGCGGCCAACGCCCTGGCGGCGCCCGCCGGCGTGCGCGCCGAGCAGGCGGGGGACGTGTCCGTCACGTACAACACGACCGCGAGCGGCGTGAGCGGGGGCGTGCGCCTGCTGGACAGCGACCTCGCCATGCTCGCGCCCTACGTCATCGACGGGGCGTGGTCGTGATGCTGCCGTCGTTCTGCCGCGAGGCGGTCACCGTGTCCCGCGCCCCGCTCGCGGCCATGCGCGGGACATACGAGCGCGACTGGTCGAGCGCGTCATCGCACGAGGTGGCCGGATGCTCCGTGCAGCCGTCGCAGACCTCGGGGGACCCGTCAGAGCCCCGCCCCGGCGTCTCGCTGTCGGCCACGCTCTACGCGCCCCCCGGCGCCGACCTCAGGGCCCACGACCGCGTGACGTGCTCGCTCGGGCGCTTCCGCGTCGTCGGCATGCCGATGGCCGTGGCGTCTCCCACGGGCGCGCTCTCGCACGTCCGCGCGCAGCTGTCCCGAGAGGAGGGCTAGGCATGGCGTCGAGGGTCCGCATCGAGTTCGTGTCCGAGGGCTTCATGGGCGTGCTCAAGAGCGGGGGCGTTGCGGCCCTGCTCAACTCGATCGCCGCCAAGGCCAAGGCCCGCTGCGAGGACATCGAGGGAATCCCCTACGAGGTCAGGCAGTCGTCGGCCTGGGACGGCCGCCCGCGCGTGCTCGTGAGGGCGCGAAAGCCCCTCCCCAGGCCCGAGCGCGTCCGGAACCTGACGCACGAACGTTGGATGAGCGACATCTGGCCGAAGGTGGGTGGTCCCCCATACAGACGCAACCGCTAGAGCCGCAGGACGTCGAAGCCCTGCTCCGGTCTGACCTCTCGACGGACGCGCTGCCCGTGTTCGCCCCTCCCGTACCCGAGTCGCTCGGCGAGTCCCTGCCGTGCGCCATGGTCGAGAGGACGGGCGGCACGAGGCTGAACCCCGTCATGGACGCCCACTACGTGACCGTCTGCGTCTGGGCCCGCACGTGGGCCGAGGCGACCGCGGCGGCGAACCGCGTCGCCGGGGCCGTCGCGAGGCTCCCGGACGCGCCCGGCGCGTCAACCCAGTGGCGGACGGCCGAGCTCACTTCCCTGCCGTACGCCGCACCAGACCCCGAGCAGCCCTCCGTCCCGAGGGCGCAGTTCACGGCGGCGCTCACGTGCCGCGCAACGATCTAAGGAGAGCCAATGCCAGTAGACGCCAGCAAGGTGCTCGTAGGCACCCCAGACCAACTCACGACGGGCGCCATCTCGTGCGCCCCGGTGGGCACCAAGATGCCGGAACTCGAGAACGTCACGCCCGCGGCGGTGACGCTTGAGGCCGCCTTCAAGGACGCGGGCTACGCCAACAGCGACGGCCTCACCATCACGACCGACAACAGCACCAACGACATCACCGACTGGAGCGGCGGCCTCGTCCGGCGCGTCCTCGAGTCCTCCACGGTCGAGGTCTCCTGGACGATGATCCAGATCGACGAGCAGAGCTTCAAGATGGCGTTCGGCGACGACTACGTGACCGCCGTCGCCGCCACCGCCGCCCACGGCAACCAGCTCAAGGCCGCCATCGGCGCCCACCTCCCCGGGCGCAAGGCGTGGGTGTTCAAGATGAAGGACGGCGTCGCGCGCGTCCTCGCCCTCGTGCCGTGCGGCCAGGTGACGGCGCTCGACGACATCACCTTCAACGCGACCGACCCCATCGGCCTCGCCGTGACGCTGTCCTGCTACAACGACGAGCACGGCAACGCACTGTACATCCTCACCGACGACGGCCAGGTCTCCGCGGTCAAGGGCAAGGAGTAGGCGCATGGCCAAGCGAAACGACTTCAGCGTCATCGACGCACCGTCCAGGGAGTTCTGCTTCAAGCTCGCCGGGTCAGACGAGCTCCACCGCCTGCCCTCCGTTGGCTCGCTTCCCGTGAGGGTCGCGCGCAAGCTCATGGACGTGGGCGACGGCACGAACGCCGAGGTGCTGGATGCCGTGGGCGACCTCGTCGAGAAGTGGTGCCCCGGCCTCATGGACTCGCTCACGCTCGAGCAGTTCACCGAGGTGGTCGAGGCGTGGTTCACCGCCTCGGGCATCACGCTGGGGGAATCCGCGGGCTCTGCCAACTAGTCGACGAGCATGGCGGGGCGCTCGAGTACGACCTCATGACGCGTGCGGACGCGACCCTCTCGGACGTGCCCGCACGCGTCCCATGGACCGCGCTGCGCAGCTTCGTCACGCACCTCGGCCCGGACTCGGCGCTCTACGCCGAGCAGAACCCCGACGGCGCGGCGTGGTGGCAGCCGTGGGGGCAGACGGCGGTTCTCGCCGACATCTACGACGCGATCGCCTCGTTCGCCACGGGCTACGCCACCGCCAACCGCGGCAAGGGGCCGAAGCCGAAGCCGCCGAAGCCGTACCCGCGCCCGTGGAAGGCGGCCGACAGCGGCAGGCGCGTGGGCAGCGGCGCGATACCAGCCTCAGAGTTCGACGATTGGTGGGTGAGCGATGGCCGGTAACGTTGTGGCCCGCGCATGGGTCCAGATCATCCCGGAGATGAGCGGAAGCCAGGGCAAGATAGCCGAGGGCCTGGTCTCCGCCGCCGACGCCGCCGGGCGGAGGGCGGGAGCCAGGGCGGGCAAGAGCCTGTCTGACGCCGCCGCCGCGCCGGCGTCCGCGGGCGGCGCCAAGGCCGCCTCAAACTTCGGCTCGAGCCTGAGCGCCCGGCTCTCGGGCATCGGTGGCAAGCTCTCGTCAATCTTCTCCGGCGGCCTGTCCGGCGTGAAGTCGGCGTTCTCGTCCTCGGGCGCCACGTCCGGAACGGGCTTCGGCTCCGGCGTGGCGGGCAAGCTGTCCGGCGTGGGCGGCAAGCTCTCGTCGCTGCTCTCCAGCGGCCTCTCGTCGGTCAAGGCCCTCTTCAACTCCTCGGGCGCGCTGTCGGGCTCTGGGTTCGGCACGGGCGTCCTGGGGAAGCTCGCCGGGCTGGGCGCGCGCATCGCGTCCGGCATCGGCTCGGGCCTCTCGGCGGTGAGGTCTCTGTTCTCCTCGTCCGGCTCGCAGTCGGGCGACACGATGGGGTCCAAGATCGCGAGCGGCCTGTCCGCCAAGTCCGCTGCCATCTTCGCCGTCGCCCAGGGCATCGCCAACAAGGTAATCTCGACCATCTCGGCGAGCGTCTCGTCCGCCGTGGCCCGCGTGGACACGCTGAACAACTTCCCCAAGGTGCTCAGCAACCTCGGCTACGGCGCCGAAGAGAGCGCGGCGGCGACCGACAAGCTCTCGGACAGGCTCTCGACCTTGCCCACCAGGCTCGACGCGGCCGCCGCGGGCGTGCAGCAGCTCGCCCCGTCCTCCAGGTCCATCGACCAGGCCACCGACCGCTACCTCGCCTTCAACGACGCGATACTCGCGGGCGCGGCCTCCGAGGACGTCCAGCAGAACGCCATGGCGCAGCTCACCAAGGCCGTCTCCACCGGCAAGATGGAGATGGACACCTGGATGAGCATCCAGCAGGCCATGCCCGGCCAGCTGGACCAGTGCGCCAAGCACATGCTCGGGCAGTCGGCGTCGGCCTCCGACCTCTACCAGGCCATGAAGGACGGCAGGGTCTCGGTCTCCGACTTCGCCGACGCCATGGTCGACCTCGACCAGAACGGCGGGGACGGCATCACGTCGTTCGCCGACCAGGCGCAGGACGCCGTCGGCGGCATCGCCACGTCGTTCTCGAACATGAAGAACGCCGTGACCAAGGGCGTCGCCAACGTCATCCAGGCCATCGGCGCCGAGAACATCACGGGCGTCATCAACGGCGTGAAGTCGGGCATCAACGGCGCGTTCGCGGGCATCGTCTCGCTCGTGGAGCCCGCCAAGCAGGCCTTGGCCGACTTCTCCGGGTCGCTCGCGTCCCTTGACGCGAGCACGGGCGTCTTCACGGCGCTCGCGACCGCAGCGCAGGGGTTGGGCGAGGCCATCGGGCCCGCCCTCGGCATCCTCGCGGGCGGTGCGCTCGCGGCGCTGCCGGGCATCCTGTCCAGCGTGGCCACGGTCGCCACCCCGCTCATCGGCCTCGTGACGGCCGCGCTGCCCATCGTTGCGCAGATGGCCGTCCAGGCCATGCAGTTCGGTGCCAACCTCCTGACGGCGGTCGCGCCGGCCCTCTCGTCCATCGTCCAGGTCATCACGGCCTCTCTGCCGCTCATCCAGGCCATCTGGAACGCGGTATGGCCGCCGCTCTCGACCGTGGTCACGACCGTGTTCTCGGCCATCTCGGCCATCGTCTCGTCGGTCATGGGCATCATCCAGTCCGTCATCACCATCGTCCTGGGCGTCATCAACGGCGACTGGGGAGCGGTGTGGGAGGGCATCCAGTCGCTCGCCTCGTCGGTGTGGGGCACCATCTGCTCGGTGGTGGACGGCGCCATAAACACGGTGTCGAGCGTCATCTCGGGCGCGCTCTCCGTAATCCAGGGCGTTTGGTCTGGCGCGTGGGACGCGCTCGGGTCGCTCCTGTCCTCCGCGTGGGAGGGCATCAAGAGCGGCGTGTCCTCGGGAATCGACGCTGTTGTGGGCTTCCTGGAGGGGCTGCCCGGCCAGATTACGGGCATCTTCTCGGGCGCGGGCTCGTGGCTCGTCGACTCGGGCAAGGCGCTCCTGCAGGGCTTCGCCGACGGCGTCAAGGGCGCCGTCGGCTGGGTCGGCGGCCAGATCAGCGGGGCACTCTCGACCATCCGAGGGCTGTTCCCGTTCTCGCCGGCCAAGTGGGGCCCGTTCTCCGGCCATGGCTACACCACCTACTCGGGCGGCGCGGCCATGGAGGGCTTCGGAGAGGGCGCGGTCAAGGCCGCCGGGGGCGTCTCTGACGCCATCGGCCAGGCGATGGCGCCAGTCGAGGCATCCTTCCATGTCGCGGACGTGGCGCCGCTTTCGGTGTCCACGCCGTCCTGGGCGTCCTCGCTCGGCAGGCTCGTCCCCGCCACCGCATCCGCGGCGGGCGACACGTACTACATCAACCTCGCGGCCACGGACGACCGCCAGATCATCGACGCCGTCAGGCTCGTCGTCTCGCGCGCGAGGCGCCAGGCCGCGGCGTACGCGTAGGGGGTGACGTAGTGTCAAGCGCTTGGGGCAACCAGGTACAGAGGTGGCGCGCGGGCATCAACGCGTGGGTGGTCTCCGAGACCGACACCACCGCCACCATCCGCGTCGAGGCCGTCTGGCAGTCGGTGGCGTGGGGCTACAACGTCTCCAGCGGCGTCACGGCCTTCTGCGACTGCGACGGCACCGACAACCCGTACGTGTCCACCGGCGGCGTCTACGCCTCCACGGGCGAGACCCGCACCATCTCGATGCACACGCAGGACTTCACGGTCCCCAAGACGGGCAGCGACCGCGACGTGCGGTGCGGCGCGGGCGTGCGCCTGGCGGGCGGCTACCACGACGGCACGAGCCGCGCCTACTGCACGGTCCGCATCAGCCACCGAACGTGGTACCAGCCCAAGAGGCCCGCGAGCTTCGCGGCGAGGCGCTCCTCCGACACCTCGCAGCAGCTGACGTGGGCGGGCGACTACACCGGGCTTGACGGCGCATACCCGTGGAGCGGCGTCTACGTCGACCGCGGCGTCGACGGCGCCACGCCGTCCAACCTCGCCACGCTCGGCTGGTCGGCCACCAACTACAGCGACAACTCCACCGAGGCGGGCCACCGCTACGACTACCGCCTATACAGCTACGGCCCGGGCGGCACCTCGCAGGCCACGGACACGCTGACGCTCTACACGACGCCCTCCGCGTGCACCGGCGTCACGGCCACAAAGCCAACGGCAACGACCGTCAGGCTCACGCCCGCGACAAGGCCCGCCTACGCCGACTCCTGGGAGTTCCAGGCCTCAACGGACGGCGGCGCCACGTGGCAGGCCGCCGAGTTCGACTCCGACTGGGTGTGCGCCGACCCGCCCAAGGGCACCGTGGTCTTCCGCGTGCGCGCCGTGAAGTCCAGCGGCGGCGGCTCGCCCGTGACGCTCCACGGCCCGTGGGCCGAGTCCAACAGCGTCGCCACGCTGTGCGCCCCGCTCGCGCCCAACGTGAGCGTCCCGGACGTCGTGGCCACGGGCACGGTCATAACCGTCTCGTGGGTGCCCAACCACCCCGACGGAACCGCCCAGGGCGCCGCGCAGGTCGAGGTCACGGCCGCCGGCGGAAGCGTCTCGACCGCCAGCGTCACGGGCACCGCCACGTCCTTTACGCGCGCCGCGTCGCTGCAGGCGTCCGCGGGCACCATCCGCGTGCGCGTCCGCACGCGCGGCGAGTACGACGGCTGGGGCGAGTGGGGCTCCTACGCGCTCGTCCGCGTGGCCGTGGCGCCCAAGGTCGCCGTCAAGTCCCCGACGGCGTCGCAGGTGCTCTCCGCGCTGCCCCTCGCCGTCTCGTGGGAGGTCACCGACGAGACGGGCGTGGCCTCGCAGACGCTCTCCATCAAGGACTCCTCCGGCCGCGTCGTGTGGTCCGCAACGCCGGGCAACGGCGTGCGCTCGCTGTCCGTGGGCTCGGAGGCGGGGTTCCTCAACAAGTCGAGCTACACGCTCACCTACTCCATGCGCGCGGGCTCCGGCCTCACGCTCTCGAGGTCGGTCGCGTTCTCGACCGAGTGGGCGCAGCCGGACCCGCCGACGGTCACGGTCGGGTACGACGACGCCCTGGCCGCGCACGTGCGCGTCGCGTACGCCGCCACGGGCATCCCCGCCGTCTCGCACGACGTGGCCCGCGTGCTCGCCGACGGCTCGCGCCTGACGCTCGCGACGGGTCTGGCGGACGGTCAGGAGGCCGTCGACCGCCTGCCGCCCCTCAACGAGGCGTGCTCCTACGAGGTCTCGTCGTGGGCCGCGACGGGCGCCGTTCTCGTCACGCCCGTCCCGGCGACCTGCCGCTCGGACGCCGTCGCGCTCAACTTCGGGCGGGACGCCGCCCTGTGCTGGCTGGGGCGCTACGACCCGGAGGTCTCCAAGGACGTCACGCACAACACGGAGGCCGTCCACCTGTTCGACGGCAGCGACCTTCCGCAGCTCTACGACTCGGGGGAGCGCGACGTCTCGCGCTCCTACTCGTTCAGCGCCCCCGAGGACGGCTACCGCGAGCTGTCGGCGCTCTCCGACGCCCACGCCTACGGCTGGGTGCGCGAGTTCGGCGGCGAGCGGGCGTTCGGCGCCGTCGGGGTGTCGAGCCAGCGCACCGCGCCCGGGTGGAGGAAGGTCTCCGTGAAGCTCACGGAGTGCTCGTGGAGGGAGCCGACCGTTGGCTAGCGACGAGATGTGGGGTCACCCCCTCACGTGCTCCTACCGCGTCATGGCGGTGGACCGCGCGACGGGCCACGAGGTGCGGCGCCTGCCGTCCGTCTCGGGCGGCTCCGTCAGCCGGAACCTCGACACGGACACCTTCGAGAGCGCCACGCTGACGCTCCGGGGCCCTGTGGGCGAGGCCCCCGACCTCGTGCGCGTGTGGCTCGACGCCACCGACCAGCTCACGGGCGAGGAGACGAGCGAGCCCCTGGGCACGTTCCTCGTCTCGATGCCCAAGCGCGAGGTCGACGGCCGCACCGAGTCCACGACGGCCGACCTCTACGGACGGCTCCGCGAGCTCGCGGACGACGACTTCGACGTGCCGTTCCCCGTCGCGGCGGGATCGGACGCCGTGGCCGTGGCGGCGGGCATCGCGCGGGGCTGCGGCCTGGAGGTCGTGGCCGACCCGAGCGACTTCCGCACGACCGCCGAGTGGACGTTCGGAGTGGGTGGCGGTGGCGACGACAGCCCCGACACCAAGCTCAAGGCGATAAACAAACTGCTCGACGTCGCCGGCTTCTCGGCCGCGAGGACCGACGCCTACGGGCGCGTGCTCATGCGCCGCTACGCCAAGCCGCAGAGCAGGAGGCCCGTCCGCGTCTTCCGCGAGGGGCCGGGCTGCGCCGTGGAGCGGCAGATCACCGACGAGCTCGACCGCATGGCGGTCTCGAACGTGGTGCACGTCGACTACGTGACGCAGGACGTCACCGTGCGCGGCACGGCCGTGGACGACGACCCGAACAGCGAGTGGTCCACCGTCAGCGTGGGCCGCCGCATCGTCAAGAGGTACGAGTACCAGGACCTGCCCGAGGGCACGACGGCCGACGCCGCCCAGGCGACGGCCAACCTCAGGGCCGCCGAGCTGCTCTCCTCGGAGCGCTCGGTGCTTCGGCGCGTGACGCTCACGTGCGCCTACTGCCCCGTGGCCGTGGAGGACGCCATAACGGTGGACATACCCACGGCGGGTGTCAGCCGCGACTACGTGGTGAGGACGCAGGACATAGACCTCGGCGCCATGTGCGCGATGAAAATCGAGGCCAGGAACTTCGGGAGGTAGGCATGGCGGACGGGCTCGAGATCGCGATGAGGGACGCGGGCGCGGAGCTCGCCGAGACGTTCTCGTCGCGCGGATACTCCGGCCCCAGGACGCGCTACGGGACGGTGGTGGCCAACAACGGCACCACGCTCGACGTGGCGCTGGCCGGCGGCACGGTGCCGGGCGTGCCGATGACCACGGCGTGCGTCGGCGCCCGCAAGGGCGACCGCGTGCTGCTCACCGTCGACGGCCCGCTGGTGACCGCCACCGGCGTCATCGCAAACGCCGATAACGGCCCTTATGTCCCCGAGGTCGTCATGCGTTGCGGCTGCTACCACGTCGGCGGCGTCGGCCCCGGAGCCGGCGCGAACGTGACGGTCCCGCTCTCGATGCCGTCAACCGACTACGCGATATCGATTACGAACGCGACGAGCGGGGACGGTTGGACGAAGGTCTGCTTCTCGGCGCCGAACAACCTGCGCAAGGACGGGTTCGACGTCGCCGTGTGGAACGACACTAACTACACGACGCTCAACGTCTGGTTCTGGTGGTCCGCCTTCCTAGTTAGATAGCGGCCCTTATGTCACGCTCTACGACGTCGTCAACGCATCGGTGAGGCCAGGCACGGGCCCTACGACAATAAAGGGGAGCGGCAACCTGGCAGAGTTCGCGTATCTCGAGGTGTACGGCTCGACGGGCGAGTGGAAGCGCTGCTACTGCAAGGTGCCTCGAGTCGGGAGCGCCGGATATGACTCGATGTACTTCACGCTCATGGCCTTCAACGGGTCCGGTACGAACGTCTACATCAAGATGACCGACTTCCAAATCACACAAGGGCCGAACAATCAACGACAGAAACCGACAGAGAGGGGCAATCAATGCTCTACGGCGTAATGGCCGGCGACCGCGTGCTGCTCGTCGCCGACGAGTCCGAGGGGCGCCCGGTCACGGAGGCGGCCGCGCCCGCCGTCCCAGACGGCTACGAGGCACGCGCCCGCTTCGAGGACGCCGGCGCCTCCATCGCGCAGGTCTGGGACGTGGTCCCGAGGGAGGGCACCGCCGCCGAGGCCGCGCTCGCGCTCGCGCAGATGCAAGCCGCGTCGCTAAGCGACGACGACGCGCTGCGCGTGCCCGCGCTCTACCCGCGATGGGTGGCGGCTCACAGCTACGCCGAGGGCGACCGGTTCACCCACGCGGGCAAGCTTTGGAAGGCCCTCAAGGCCCACCTGAGCGCCGCCAACGCCGCCCCCGGCCAAGCCCCCACGCTCTACGCCGAGGTGCTCCCCACGGGCGGCGTGGAGGCCCCCGAGTGGGTGAGCGGCAAGTCCTACGCAAAGGGCGACCGCGTGACCAAGTACGGACAGACCTACGAATCGCTCATGGACGGCAACACGCTGGAACCCGGCTCGTTCGGCTCTGAATCCGCGTGGAAGCAGATGACGGCCTAGTGGAGGCGTGTGAATGGAAGAACTAGCCCGCGCGGCCGTCCAATGGGCCGTGCCGGCGGCGCTCGCGGCCCTCGCAGGCGTGATCATGCGCCTCTACAAGGTCATGGACGCCATGCAGGAGGGCACGAGGACGATGCTGCGAAGCCGCCTCGTGGACCTCCACGAGCGATACGTCGTGAGCGGGGCCGGATGCCCGGACTGGGTCAAGCGCGAGGCGACGCAGGTCTATGACGCATACCACGGCATGGGCGGCAACGGCACCGGGACGCACTACTTCGAGGAGATCATCGAGGCCCCCATCAGGGGAGATTCGGAGGACTAGCATCATGGAGAAGTACGAGGAATGGGCCGTCGCGGCCCTCACCCGCGCAGTCAAGACGGCTGCTCAGACGGCGGTGGCGCTCATCGGCACCGGGAGCGTCGGATTCACGGACCTCGACTGGGTTCAGATCGCGAGCGTGGCGGGAGTCGCGGCCGTCGTGTCGCTGCTGACCAGCGTCGCGACCGACCTGCCCGAGGTTGGCGGCGCGCAGCCCGGCCCCTCTCACGAGGGCGGTGAGGACTAGTATGGCCAAGCTCTTCGTCATCTGCGGCCACGGCGCGGGCGACCCCGGCGCTGACGGCGGCGGATACACAGAGGCCGAGCGCGTGCGCGCCCTCGGAGCTCGCATCAAGGCGCTCGGCGGCTCCGAGGTCGAGCTGGGCGACACGTCCCGCAACTGGTACCGAGACGGCGGGATCAGCCGCCTCGAGACCTCGGCGCCCGTGGTCGAGCTGCACATGGACGCCTCCGGCGTGCCAGGCGCGCACGGCGCGCACGTCATCATCAAGAAGGGCTTCGAGCCGGACGAGTACGACCGCGCGCTCGCCGACAAGCTCGCCGCGTTCATGCCCGGTCGCGCCGAGAAGATCGTGCACCATTCAGAGCTTGCCAACGTCAACCGCGCCGCGCGCCGCGGAATCAACTACCGGCTCGCGGAGAACGGGTTCATCGACAGCGACGTCGACCGCGAAAAGTTCAACTCAAGCATCGACGATCTGGCACGCATCTACCTCGAGGCTTTCGGCATCAAGGAGGCATCGGGCGCCGGCACGTCCGAGCCCGCGACCGCGGCAGGCTCCGGCTCCACTGGCTTCGCGGGCGGCACCTACCGCTGCACGGTCGAAACGCTCAACGTCCGGGACGAGCCGGGCCTCTCCGGCTCCGTCGTGGCCAAGTACCACGAGGGCCAGACGGTCGTGCTCGACAGCTGGTACAAGGTCGCCGACGGCTACGTCTGGGGCCGCTACACCGGGGCAACGAGCGGCAGGCAGCGCTACGTCGCCGTAGGCAGGGCCACGGGCAAGCCCGAGGCCGACGACTACCTGGTGAGGGCATGATGCGCCGCGCCATCGGCGTGCTGCTCGCCCTGCTGGGGCTCGAGGTCGCTCTGTGGGCCGTCATGCTCGCGGAGACCGTGTCCGCAGGCGCGTCCGGCCCCGACTCCGACCTCAGGCCCGTCGTGACGGACAAGCCTGTAACCGAGGCGACCACGCACATCGTCATCGAGGGGGCCTTGCCCTAGTCGCGGCGTCACTGGCAGCGTCGGTGGCGGCATCACTGAGATTTCCGACTGACCCCTCCTCGCCTTCGGGCGGGGGGCTTTCCCTATGGACTACATCATGACTAACTTGCAAACATCAGTCATTTCCTGCTTCTCTACGTTTATAAAACCGCTGATAGATGCAGTTGGTTATGCTGTGTTAGCATTAGGCCGAGTTCATGGAGGAGTAGCCTCGCGTAAACTCTTCGAAACGATTTGTTGATACGATGGCCCCGTGGCTTAGTCTGCGGGGCCATTTTTAGGAGGTAGCCATGAGAAAGCTTCGATTTGCCGTGCCTGCGCTCTGCGCGCTTCTCGCCGTGGTGGCGCTTCTGCTTGCGGGTTGCGGCGGTTCGGACTTCTCGTCCTCCGACGAGCAGGCCATCAAGGACGATGTCTCCACTCGCCTAGACGGGCTCAAGACCTGCAGCGGAGACTCGGAGCAGCTCGTCGAGGATACGCTCACGAGCTATGTCGGCAGCCTTCTTGACGACATGGGCCTCTCCTCCCACGACGTGGCCGTTGCCTATCTGCAGGGCTTTGACTATGAGGTCGCGGACACGACGGGCACGGGCACCAGCGCCACGTGCAAGGTGAGGCTCACGTGCCGCTCGGTCACGGGAATCGTCGCCGACTTCCAGGCCAAGTCGAAAGGCCTCAGCGGCTCAGAGGCCGGCACCGTGCTGCTCCAGTGCATAGCCGATGCCCCGCTCACGCAGCAAGAGGCCGACGCCTACTGCCAGAAGAACGCAGACGGCACCTGGGACTGCCTCGACGGTCTCAAACAGGCGCTCGTCAAACTCTGCTTCTAGTCGAGCCTCTGCTGCATGCCTGCAAAGCCCGTCTGGCGCAGGGCCTCGTACAGCACGATGGCTGCGGAGTTTGACAGGTTGAGGGCGCTGATGCGGTAGTCATCTGGGTCCACGAAGTTGCCGCAGACGTCCTGGCGAAGCGCCCTGTGGTCCGCGCGCGCTCCGCAGCGTTCGGCCCAGGCGTCTGCGTCCTTGATGCTTGCGGCGTCGGGAAGCATTGGGATGCGCTCGCAGCGCTCGGGCACGTGCGCGAGGAGCTCCTCGGGAAGCCCCGTCGACTCCTTGCCAAAGACGAGGAAGTCGCCAGGGGAGTAGCTCGCCTCCGTGTAGGTGCGCTTCGCCTTCTTCGTGAGGAGGTGAAGCCTGGCATCGTCCTGCCCAAGCCCGTTTTGCGCGAGAAAGACCTCCCAGCTCGCATAGGTCCTGACGTCCAGGCTGTGCCAGTAGCCAAGTCCGGCGCGTCGCAGCATGTCGTCTTCGAGCGAAAACCCCAGAGGCTCGATGAGATGAAGGCGAGATCCCGTGACCACGCACGTGCGTCCGATGTTTCCCGTGTTGGAGGGAATCTCTGGCTCATAGAGCACGATGTTGAACATGGTAGTTCCTCAAAACTGCAGCTTAGGGAGAATATCCGTGAACGTGAGCTGGAAGCTATAGCGGCTGCTGGGTCGACCCACGCAATTGTTTGAAAGGACTCCTTCGGGCGGCGCTAGTAGCTCACCTGGCACGGGACGCCCAGCGCGCGCACGCGACCTGCGATGGCATCGAGCGCCTCCTTGGGGGCCTTCTCGAGACCGGGGGCCGGGGTGTCTCGCGCCACGGTGTAGATAGTGGCCATCTGCGGGCGTATGCGCTCGAGCGCCTCAAGCCATGGTCCAACGTACTCGTCGCCGGTGTTGTCGAGGCTGCGTTCGCCAAACGAACCGGTGAGAAACATCGTCTGGATGATGACGTGGCCATCAAAGCTCGCGAACGTCTCGATCTGGTGCTCGACGTCATAGGGTCCAACGGGCTGGTCAAGCAGCTGAATGTAGGAGGGGTCAACGGTGTCAAGCTTGAGGATATTGTCATCGACCTTCATGAGCGCATCGTGGACGGGCGGGACGTCTGCCCTCGTTCCGTTCGAGAGCACGGCGATCTTGCACGCGGGGGCAAGCTCGTCTCTCAGGCGTATGGCACCCGCGATGGCCTGAGGAAACTCGGGCGCCGCGGTGGGCTCGCCGTTTCCCGCGAACGTGATGACGTCGGGGAGCTCACCCGTCTCGTGCATGTCTGTCAGCGTGCGCTCGAGCGCGTCGAGCACAGTTTCTGCCGTGTTGTGCGGACGTCCGCAACGGCGCTCGTCATTGAAGCCGTTCTCGCAGTACAGGCAGTCGAACGTGCAGATCTTGCCCGTGGCCGGCATCATGTTGACGCCAAGCGACACCCCCAGCCTACGGCTGCGAACGGGGCCAAAGATTGGGCTGTCATTGAGAAACGTGGACATGCGGAGCTCCTTCGGCATAATCGAGTGGCTCCATTCTCGCACGTGAGGGCCGTGGGCCGCGCAACGCATTTAGATTTGAATCATTCGCTTAGGCGGTTGCGCTAGTCGCGGCTGCACCATAAGAAAAGAGCACGCACATGATCTGGTTTACCTCTGACACACATCTCGGCCACGCGAAGGTCCTCGACTTTACAGACAGGCACCTGCGCTGGCAGACCATCGATTCGATGAACGCCGGGATCATCGAGGCCATCAACGAACGCGTCTCGATGACGGATACGCTCTACATCCTCGGAGACTTCAGCTTCAAGATCACGGCCGTTGATGCCTATGCCTTGCGCAAGCGCATCGTCTGCAAGGACGTTCACCTCATCGCCGGCAATCATGACAAGGACTGGACCCAGCGCGGTGTGGAGGGCGCCTTCAAGGTGGAGCCTCCCATCTGCAAGCTCAAGATCGATGGGCAGAAGATCATCATGAGCCATTTCCCCATCGTGGACTGGGAGGGGATGAGCCACGGCTCCTGGCACCTTCACGGGCACATCCACTCGCAGGGGAGCGCCTATAACCTCATGAACGTGAAGCAGGGGCTGCTTCGCTACGACGTTGGCGTCGACGCGAACGGCTATGCCCCCGTGAGCCTCGACGAGCTCCGCGCGTGGTTCTCGCAAGCGAGCGAGCCGGCGTGCCGGGTCAAGTGGCCCTGGTGGGTCAACGAGACGGGCGACAAGCGCGTCGAGCGCGAGCTGGCTGCCTATAAGGTCAGGCAAGGGGAATAGGCCTGTCTGTCCTCGGGGGTCGGCTACGAGCGCGTCACGCCGCCCGTCTCGTAGTCGACGTCATAGCCCTTTGCCGCGTTGAAGACCAAGAGCTCGCAGTCAATTTGGCCGTCTGAGGAGTGCATGTCCACGACGACGGCGCGAGGTATGGGCTCGTCGCCCACATAGAGGGGAAGGGCCGAGTAGTATAGCGTGCCCGTCTCGTGGTCGTCGAGCCAGGACCTCGCCATCTGCTCGCCAAAGGCCATGCCGCCCTCGTTGTCGTTACCGCCGGCGTTCTGCATGCGGGTGCCCGTCACGAGGTTCTCGCGCGTGGGGTCTCCTCCCAGGCTGTCGGCCAAAAGGTGCGAGCGGTTCCAGAAGCGGCCCTTGTAGGTGTCGCCGCTGGGCGTCTCTATGCTCACCTTGGGGTTGGTCTCAGGCCAGCCGGCTGGGTTGACGTCGATGTCCTGTCTGTCGCGCTCCTTTGCCTGCACACGCGTCTCGTGGGTGAGGCTTGCGGCCATCAGGCCGGGCCTGCCGAGCTCGTCGAGGGCGGAGTAGCTGATCTGCCCCGCCTCCACGTCTGCCCGAACCTGGGCGGGTCCCTCCTCGAGCACGTAGTTGGGAGCCGCCTGCTCGTCCCAGCTCTGCCAGCCCTCTGGTATCGAAGCGTTTGCCGAGGAAGACGCCGAATCTGCCGCGCTGCCCGAGACGGACACGGTTCCCGGCACGATGCCGCCAATCGCCTGCCAGGCGAGCGCCGCCAGGACGAGCAGGGCGGAGCCAAGCTTGGCGACGAGTGGGGCTGGAGCGTTTCTTCTGGACACCGTGCCTCCGAGTTCTCAACGTGACCATGATGGCGAGAGCTGCGCCTCGCGACGCGTCCCATTCTCGCAAATGCGAGGGCAAGGGACCCGCTTGCCAGCAAATTCGTCTCGTTTGGCGGCCTTCGCGAGGACCTCGCGGGAGACGTCTCGAAAATTCGTCAAAATTTTGGGTTGCACTCGCGAGCGCTTTCCGTATACTAGTTTTCGCACGCAAGGAGCAAGCAACGAGCTCCTGACAACTGAATTCCTCGATAGCTCAATGGTAGAGCCCGCGGCTGTTAACCGCGTTGTTGTAGGTTCGAGTCCTACTCGAGGAGCCAGAACTTGATGACCCCGTTGGCATTGCTAGCGGGGTTTTTCTTTAATCGAGAATGCCGTGCCGCCTTGTCGGGGTGGCTCGCCTGTGGGAGGTTCTTTTGGTCGTCTACCTGCTGGTTGCGCTTGTCGCCATAGGATGCGTGACCATAGCGGAGCATGCACAGGGGCTGGCCCCGCGCGTCAGGGACGCGCTGTGGGTCGTGGCGTTCGTCGTGCTTCTCGTCCCCGCGGCACTTCGCTATGACATCGGCGTTGACTACTCGGCAACCATGGAGTCCGCGGGCTATCTGGGCTACTGGCAGCTCTACCACCTCTATGCCACCCAGCCTCCCGCGCTGGGGATGGACCCGGGGTTCTTCCTGCTCATCCGCGTGCTTAACCTGTTCACGGACAATCCCCAGTGGATGTTCGCGACGCTCTCCGCCACCACGTACGCGCTTGTCCTGCGCGCCTGCAGGCGCATCTCGCCCGCACCTGCGCTCTCGGTGGCGCTCTTCGTCGTAGCAGGCTTCTACTTTGAGTCCTACAACATCGCCAGACAGTGGTTTGCCATCGCCTGCGTGATGAACGGTCTTGCGTGGGTGGGCGCCAAGGACGGGGAAGACCCGGGCACACACCCCGGCCTCCATGCGTTCGCGCACTATGCGTTGTGGGTGCTCCTTGGCGCGAGCATGCACCTGAGCTGCCTTTTGTGGCTTGCGCTGTGGCCGCTACTGCGCGTTCGGATGACGCCGCGGCGTGCCGTCATGGCGTTAGCAGTGGTGCTTGTCGTGGCGTTCGCGGGCGTCCATGTGGCGCAGCTGCTGTTCTCGGGAACGCGGTTTGGCCTGTACCTCGATCCTGCGAGCAGCGTGTACGTGGGGCCGGTGCCTCGCCTCAACGCCATCATCACCTCGGGCATCACGTGGGCGTTCGCGCTTGCCGCGGGGCATCTGAGCGGGCAACGCCTCCAGGCGGGGCTTGCCTCGGCCCTCATCGTCTGTGCCACGCTCGCCTTTGCGCTTGACGTCTCGTCGACGTTCCTGCCCTTCATCATCGACCGCGTGGCACGCTACTTTGCGCCCATGCTCATCCTGCTCATGCCTGTGGCCCTCTCCTGGATAGACGGGCCACGTCTGCGCCGTGCCTGCGTGGCGGCCGTGCTCGTCTGCTGGGTCGCCGCCACCTACGTCCAGGTGTTCGCGGGAGGGCAGTACGGCGTCGTGCCCTATCAGTCGGTATTTGGTGAGCGTGCGGTGGAGGGCATCCTGTCCTAGTCCGGCGCTGCTATCATCTAAGACTTGAGACGCACCGTACGCATCGGGCGGCTCTCGCGCGCCCTGCGCGCCATCTGTAGGACCGTCAAGGAGACCGAATTGTCCCAAGACCAGAACGCCCAGGCAGCAAGGAGCGTGCCCGCGCCCGTGCCCGCCTCCGAGGCATTTGCGCCCAACGACCGCGCCAAGGAGAGCTTCATCCTTCGCCAGCTCGTGGGCAAGGACTTCAAGCGCAAGTACCGCCGCAGCTTGCTCGGCGTCGTGTGGAGCGTGCTCAACCCGCTGCTCATGATGATCGTTATGTCGCTCGTGTTCTCGTTCTTCCTGCGCTATGACTCCATCGAGCACTACCCGCTCTACCTCATCCTCGGCAACGTCACCTGGCAGATCTTCGCCGACTCCACGAACCAGGGCGTCACCTCCATCCTCGATGCGGCGCCACTTCTCAAGAAGGTGCGCATCAACAAGACGGTGTTTCCCGTGGAGCGCGTGCTGTTCTCGCTCGTGAACTTCGCGTTCTCGCTCATCGCCGTCGTGCTCGTCATGCTGTGGGAGGGCGTCGTCCCCACGTGGACGGTCGTGCTGCTCCCGGTTCTGCTCGTGCTGCTCATGGGCTTCTGCATCGGCATGAGCCTTTTGCTCTCCGCGCTCGCCGTCTTCTTCCGCGACGTCATCCACTTGTGGGGCGTCGTCATCCTGGCTTGGAGCTACGTCACGCCCATCTTCTGGCCCGTGAGCATGATCGCGGCCGTTCCGTACGGCTTCATGCGCGTCATCATGCTCGCGAACCCCATGTACAACTACGTGACGTTCATGCGCATGATTCTGCTGAACGGCCAGCCGCCCGAGCTCATCACGATCGGCATGTGCGCCTTCTGGGCGGTCCTCATGATCGCGGTTGGCTACGCCGTGTTCCGCAAGCTCCAGCGCAAGTTCATCCTCTACATCTAGTCCGCTCGAGAAGGCTGGTTTCATTCCATGGCTGATAAGAACGACATCAAGACTTCCGAGGACTACGCCATCGAGGTCGACGACGTCTCCATGATCTTCAACATGGCGAGCGAGCGCCTCGACAACCTCAAGGAGTACTTCATCAAGCTCGTGAAGCACGAGCTGTTCTTCGAGGAGTTCCACGCCCTCAAGCACGTGAGCTTCAAGGTGCGTCGTGGCGAGGTGCTGGGCCTTGTGGGCACGAACGGCTCGGGCAAGTCCACGATGCTCAAGATCATCGCCGGCGTGCTTGAGCCCAGCGAGGGCTCCGTCAAGGTCCACGGCAACATCGCGCCGCTCATCGAGCTCGGCGCAGGCTTCGACATCGAGCTCACCGCCCGCGAGAACATCTATCTCAACGGCGCGCTGCTTGGTTACACCAAGGAGTTCATCGATTCCCACATCGACGAGATCGTGGACTTCGCCGAGCTCAAGGACTTCATGGACATGCCGCTCAAGAACTACTCGAGCGGCATGGTGGCCCGCAT
>ERZ1034917.183-NODE-183-length-62306-cov-16.985494_pt1 | contig 62306 bp, 58 predicted proteins | sample MGYA00520605_ERZ1034917 | MGnify/ENA primary metagenome ERZ1034917 (study PRJEB33766, sample SAMN09781784) | gut metagenome | biome: gut microbiome | host: Homo sapiens | place: Madagascar | study: EMG produced TPA metagenomics assembly of the PRJNA485056 data... | reverse complement strand
TTGCACATAACAGAGACGATCACTCTAAAAACTTTTCTTTTATATATGATGCGGAAAAACAAAAATGGTGCGTATCCCCGGCATATGATTTAACCTATAGCAACTCAATAGGAGGAGAGCATGCAACAACGGTAAACGGAAACGGGAAAAATCCTCAGAAGGCCGACCTTCTGGCAGTGGCAGATAAAATCAGTCTTTCCAAAGAAAAGGCAAGAATTATTATCGATCAAACAGAAACAACCGTCAAAGAGGAACTCGGCGAAATAGAAAGTTTCAAATAATATTATATTAAAAAACGGAGCCCTCTCCGTAAGGAAGAAGGCAGCGCAAAATCTGTGCCGCCTTCTTTTTGTGCTGTTCGCAGCGATATTAAAGCCTGCCTGCTTTCATGATATTATATTCGCCAACCGCCGCAGGCAATATAGCTATGCAGAGCATAATAAGCTTGTCCGAAGGACAATATAACTCGCCGCCGGTCGAATATAACTGAGGCGCACTCCGTAAGAAAGTGCGCCTCGCGGCTCCGTAATTTTTTATTCTCGGCTTTATATTTCAGTTGCTGCCGCCGCGATTCTCGTCGTCATCATCGTCGTCGGAATATTCAAACTCAACATGCGGTCTGCCGCTTTTGCGGAAAATGCAATAGTACACCGGCACCGTAAGAAGCACCGCCCAGCACCATGTCCATGCGCCCGGCACAAAAAAGCCCAGCGCCAGGAATATAAGCACCGCAAGCACGGGGTAGGCAAATTTCCGGGGCGAGCGCTTGTATACCGCCGTTACCGCCGTGTGATAAAGCGGTATCGTAAGAAACAGCAGCCATGCCGGATGCCACCAGGAGCAGGCAAAGCCCAGCGCAAGATATGCCGCAATAACAAGAACGGCAAAGGGGAAATCCTGCCACGCTCTTTTGCACGCACGGCGCTTTGCCTCCTCCTTGCTCATTATATGCTTGCCGTCCAGCACCACGCCGTCCTTGCTTATCTCCACATCGTTGCCCTCGTGATCCTTTACAAATATGCCCTCACGGCTTATATGCACGCTGTCCTTGCCGTCCTCCACATGTATGCCGTCAAAGCCTATATGTACATCCGCCTTCTTTTTCCCGGTGCTTTGAGCGCCGCCGGCCTGCTCCTGCTCATTTGTCTGCCGTGCATTGTCCTGCGTGCTTTCGCCGCCGTCCTTCTGCTCCTGTGCCGTTTTCTGCTCCCCGGAGCACCCCAAAAGCTCATCCAGCGACATCCCGTAAAGCCGGGCAAGGGCTATCAGATTATCCGTATCCGGCGACGCCTCCGCCCGTTCCCATTTGGAAACCGCCTGTCTTGATATTCCCAGCTTGTCCGCCAGCATCTCCTGCGAATAGCCGTTCTCTTTTCTCAGCTGCACCAGTCTGTTTGCCGTTTCGATGTTCATTATGAATTTCCTCCGATTCCTGCGGCCGTTATCCTCCGCTCATCTTTTACGGCCCCGATTATAGCAACAACCGCCGCGGTTGCACCAGCTATTCTGCATTTCATTCCCGCAACTGCCGGTTGCATTTTATGATTTTTACCGCATTATACCCCGTTTTTTCGTACATTTTTCGTTATTTTGTTAAAATGTGCGCTCTTTCGCACCCCCGGTTTCGCTTTATCCGCCTTTGCTCTCATATAAAAGCCTTCCCCACCCTATTCCTCCTGCCGCTGCGTCTTTTTGCTTTGATAAAGCGGTATTTTTACAAACAGCCGCAGGCTGAAAGGCTTTTTATCGTAGTTTATTGCATGCTTATAAATAAGCACAGCGGCTATACAAACGGCTCCGGCCGCCACACCCGGCGTCTGCCCGCTTATAAGCGCGGTTACCGCCAGCGCGCAGGAGGCTATTATCATGCGCAGCGAATGGGGATGCACCGTAAGAATAAAGGTGGTAAAAATAAGCGGGAAGGCCAAAGCATATATAATGCCGCTCACCTGCCACAGCCCCGCCAACGCTCCGAAGGCAGGGCTTATTGCCTTGCCGCCGCGGAAGCGCATAAGGGGCGTAAAGGCGTGCCCCAGCACCGGGGCCGCCACCGCAAGGCCGAAAAGCGGGTTTGCGCTGCCCAGCACGCGCGCCGATATAAATACCGGAAGAAAGCCCTTGAGTACATCCAATACAAGGCATATCCCGCCTATCACGCGCCCTCCGTACAAGGCGGCGTTTGCCATGCCGGGGTTATGATCCTCGCTTTCCTTTATTATATCCACATGACAGAATACAAGGGGCAGATAGTAGCTGTACATAACGCTGCCCGATAAAAAACCCAGCACCGCCGCTATCAGATACCTGTACATTTTCCTCTCCTTACCTTTTCGCGTTTATCCGCGCTTTATATTCCCCCGAAAAGCTCATTTATCAGCCGCGCATGATATAATCGCATATATCCTTTGCCGCATACCTGTTTATATTGCAGCGCTGCGCGCTTATCATGGCCCGCCCCTCCTCCGGGTCGCTAAGCAGACGGTCTATCCATTCCAGCTGCGTTTTGCAATCCGGACAGGCCGCCGCCATATGACGCGAGGCAAAAAACTCGGAATTCTTTGTTTCGCATCCCGGAATGGGGCGCGTAAGTATCGCCGGAATATTCTTAACCGCAAATTCCGTTGTCGTAAGCCCTCCCGGCTTTGTAAGCAGCAGATCCGCCGCGTCCATGTACAGGCTCACAAGGGGAGTGAAATCCACCACCGTCACATTTTCCCGCCCGCCGAATTCCATCCTTACGCTTTCCTTAAGCTGACGGTTGCTGCCGCCCAGCAGCACTATGCTTATGCTGTCTGCATACCTTTGGACAAGTCCGCGTATCAGCGCCCCGGCATCTCCGAAGCCCATGGAGCCGGACATTATCAGCACGCAGGGACGCTCCTCCCGTATACCCAGCTGCCGGCGCGCCTCGCGCTTGTCCGTGCGCATATTGAAGCGCTCCGACACCGGTATGCCAAGGGGCAGCAAACGGCTTTCCGGAATACCCGCATGAGCATACTCCTTAACAAGGTCAATGTGCGGCAGTATGAATACATCCGGCTTGGTCTCCTCCCAAAAGGGAATACAGGTGTAGTCCGTGGCAATCACCACCGAGCGCACGCCGCTTTCCTTTTTGCGTATCGCCGTCATTGCCTCCGCCGGAAACAGATGCGGCATAACCACGGTGTCAAAGCCGTTTTCCGCAATGAACCTGCGAAGGTTGTCCTTGTTCAGCACATTTGCAAAATACACGGGGGATTTTATATACCTTGAACTCACCCATCCGCCTACCTTATACATAGCGCCGAACAGCCGCGGCATTTTCGTAACCATTCCTATATAGCTTTTGGAAACGCCGCTGCTTACGCGCTTGCCCGCAAGGCCGAGATAGTCCGCAAAGGCGCAGCTGCACCCGCGGCGCCCCAGCTCCTCAAAAATTGCTTTTCCCGCGGTATTGTGTCCGCCCCCGGTGTTACAGGATAATATCAGAACCTTCTTTTCGCTCATTTCTCATACGGACAAACCGTCCTTCTCCTCCTTAATTTTCACAGCCCCTTCATTTTTAAGAGCCGCTCCCTCCGGCGCGCAGCCCCTCTGCTCCCCCTTAAGAAAATCCATTATCGCCCGTTTTTCGTTGGGCAGCCCGTCCGTCACCGCATAAAACGCCCTCTCCAGCGCCCTGCCTATGCCGGCGCCGCCTATTCCCAGGCTCATTATATCCTCGCCCCTTACTGCCAGATGCGCCCTGTCCGTGCACGCCCCCTCCCGTATAAGGCGCGCGGCAAGCTCCCGCGTGCGTTCTATCGCCTCCGTACGCTCCGTGTCCTTACCGTCTGCACGCTTTGCCCTCTCATCCGCTTCCTTAAGCTGCATAAGCTCAAAAAACGCCTCCGCCCCCGTTCGGCTTATAAGGCGCAGTATCCCGCCCCTGCCTTCGGGCAGCGGAAGGTCATGCAGCTTCACTAACAGCATGACCCTTACCTGCGTTTCCTTGGGCGCACGCAGACGCGCAAGCACCGCCCCCGCCGTTTGCGCGCTTTTTCCCTGATGTCCCGGAAAATGCCCGCCCCGTTCATCTTTAATATAACAGGACGGCTTTTCAATATCGTGAAACAGGGCTGCCAGCCTCAAATGCGTTTCCTCGGGCACGCCCGCCACGGTGCGGCAGATATGCCCGTATACATCAAAATCGTGATGTCTGCTGTGCTGCTCAAAGCCCACGCACGGCGCAAGCTCCGGGATAACCGCAGATATTACCCTCTCATACTCCGTTAGGGCGGTTAATACATTCTTTCCCTTAAGCAGCTTTACAAGCTCTGCGTATTTCCGTTCCTGCGATACCGCACCCAGCCGCTCCGCGCCCCTTATCATGGCCCGCGCCGTTTCCTCCTGCGCCGTCAGCCCCAGCACCGAGCAAAAACGCACCCCCCGCAGTATCCGCAGCGCGTCCTCCTCAAAACGCTTCTGCGGTCTTCCCACCGTGCGCAGAATCCCGCGCGCCGCGTCCTCTCTGCCGCCGAAGGGGTCAATAAGCCCCGAGCGCGGGTTATACGCCATGGCGTTTACGGTAAAATCCCTGCGCGAAAGGTCGGCAATGATGCTTTTTGTAAATGTTACACTCGCAGGATGCCGCCCGTCTGCGTAATCCCCGTCCTCGCGGAAGGCGGTCACCTCCACCGGCCCGCCTGCAAGCACGGTAACCGTACCGTGTTTTTCTCCCGTAAGCAATACCTGCGCGCCCATACTCTCAAACAGCGCCCGCGTCTGCTCCGGCAGTGCGGAGGAGGCAATATCAAAATCGGCGCATTGCCGCCCCATCACCCAATCCCGCACACAGCCGCCTACAAGATAGGCCTCATGCCCCGCATTTTCCAGACATTCCAGCACCCACCGTGCCCCGTTTGCGATCTCCAAATTCACTGCTCCTTAATAAATGCATCCTTTGTCCGCAGTCCGTCCGCTAAAAAAACTTTTACTCGTATTAGTATAAACAATTTTCCGCCATTTTGCAACAGCGTTATTGAGTTTTTGCATTTTTTCGCCTTTCCCCTTTGTCTGCCCGCTCCGAAATACAGCAATACCGGGTGCCCCGCAGAGTCCCGGTATTGCTGCTTAAAACATATAATAGTTACCGTTTAATTTCCGTTCCCGTCAGACGGCTTATCTCCTGCGCCAGCAGCTTTGCATACTGCTCGTGGTGCGCCCTGTCCGGGTGCCCCCAGCCCGCGCTGCCGTTTGCCGGCATTTCAAGATAGGAAAGCTTTGCATCCCCCATATCGGCCGTCAGCTTTGCAAGATCCTTGGAATACTCCTTGCTTATCTGCCCGTAGGTCCATATGATATACGCATCGGGGTTAAGCTCGCGCACATGCTTTATGAATGCCCTCACGCCGCTTAAAAACTCCTCTCTGCGCTCCGATGCCAGCTGATAGTCGTTTGTGCCCAGAGATATCACCACCACATCCTGCTTATGCGCCGCAAAATCCCACTTTTCCTGATTGTTCCACATTCCGTTTGTAAAATCGTATATGGAGGGAATGTTCGCCGCCGGATTGTCGCCGCCCTGCACAACGCCCCAGCCCGATGCCGCCACGATGTTCGCATCGGCATTAAGCATGCGCGCCGTCAGCGCCGCAAAGGAAAGATAGGCGTCCCCCGCGCGCTCGTACACCTCGTCCTTGGGGCTGCTCTCGTTTGTAAGTATTCCCGCCCCGCAGGTAATGGAATCGCCGATAAACTCTATATTCAGGCTTCCCTTTTCGGGCGACAAGTCAATATTGCCCGAGAAGCTCACCGAGTGCAGCCTGATTATGCTGTTGCCCGGCTCGCTGGTCTTGTATATGCTTATCTCGTGATAGCCCTTTTCCACGCTTGCTATCACCGCAGTGTCCGAACCCTGCTTCAGCTCCAGCTTTACCGACTCCTCCGTCTTGCCGTCCGTCACCACCCGTATATAGGCGCTGTATCCGCCCATATGCGTGTAGCTTATGGTCACGTCTCCCTCCATATATCCGCGGAAGGACGCCCCCGCATAGCTCCAGTTAAGCCCTGCGTAATCCTTGCCGTAATCGGCGCGCCCCGTAATCTTTATATGCTCCTTATCAATTGCCGATACCGTCTGCATGGTGTATTTCTCCTCAACCGCGGGCGTTCTCTCCGGTGCCGCCGTCGCCGTCTGCTCCGGCGTTTCCGTCTGCACCGCGCCCGTATTTTCCTGCGTCGGCATTTCCGTCTGCCCCGTCTGCATGGGATTGCAGGCGCAAAGCAGCACCGCCGCCGCAACAGCCGCAATAACCGCCGCCGCTTTTTTGTTTTTCATGTTTTTCTCCTCCGTCAAGTAAAGCCCTTCCCTATTCAGTCCTCAAGACTCCAGGTGGCTCCGTATTCAAACAGCTTTCCGCCCTTTTCGATTGCGCCTATATCCGGCGCATCTCCAAGGTATCCGTCCGTTATTCCCTCTATCACGCACCCCGCGTCTATCGCCGGGCTGCCGTCCGCCGGCTGATATCCTTCATTTTCAATAATATAGGATACCCTCAGGTTGCTGCCGGATTCTATCCGCTGCTCCGGGTTCACCGGGCAGGGTACCGTGCCGTCCTTAAGCGCGCCGGTGTACACCACATTCTGCCCGTTCTCCGAGCCGCTGTAATTTATGTCCACTCCCTTTAACGCCACAAACAGATTGTTGTAAAAGCGCGTCTTGCCCGTTTTTGCATCGTCCTTGGGATAGGAATATATGCCGTAGCCGTACTGCGAGCCTATCACCGTGTTGTTTGCATAAAGGGTGTTTTCATTGGAAAGGTTCGTGCGCAGTCCGCAGGTGCCTCCCACCACTATGTTGTGATCCACGGTAAAGTTGGAGCAGTAATTGTCCAGATACAGCCCGTCCCAGCATTTGCTCATGGTGCCGTTTTCCGTCTTTTCGCCGCAGTCCACAAAGTTGTTGTAAAGCCGCGTGCCGCCGCCGTTGCAGCTCCAGGTGTAAAACGCGCCGCTGTCGCTTGTAAGCCTTGAGTGTCCGTAGAGATAATTCCCCCGTATCACGCAGGCGTCATAATCGGTATTGATGGTAAAATATATATGCACCCTTCCCGAATATGTAATGTTGTTGCGGGATATCTCGCACCGGCTGCTCTTAAGCACATACACACCGGCAAAATCATCGCCGCAGTAATTGCTGTGATGCACTATGTTGTCGGTAAATACATTGTCCTCTCCGCCAAGGGTTATGCCGTTGAAGGCGCTGTATCCGAACTCGCAGCGGGTTATGAGATTGCGCTTGCCCGTTATATGATTGCTGCTTTTAAGCACATAGGAGGCATATCCCGAGGCATAGAAATGGTCTGAGAACAGTACCCTGCAATTCTCTATCCTGCAATCCTCCGCCTCAGGAAGGGTTATGCCGCCGCCGTAAAAGCTCAGGCCCTGAAGATTTATAAACCGCGCATCCTTTGCCTGCACCGCTGCGGAGCTGCCCCTCATGGTTATTGTATGGGCGGACGGGTCGTCCCCCTCCGGCATATAAACATACACCTTTTTGTTCTCCGCGTCATACCAGTACTCGCCCGGAGCATCCAGCAGACACAGCGCCCCCGTAAGGAAGAAGGGGTTGCCCTTCACCGGGGAATAGGCATTCATGCCTATGTAATTCTCCGGCGTGTCCAGCTTGTCCTCCAGCTTCAGCACGCAGCCCTGCGCGCTCTTTATGCGGGAGGTATAGCATATCCAGCCCGCCACGCCGTTCTCTCCCGGCCACACCACAGCCTTGGCTCCCACTATGCCCTCCGGCATCGCCTCCGGCGTCACTATCGTCTCTGCGTCCGTGCCCTCGCCCGCAAGCGCTCTGGGCGCCTCCATTATGCTTCTTAAGCTTTTGCCGGAATTGGGCCAGCGCGCCTCGGTAAGGGATTCCGTATCCGCAAACAGCTGCGCGCGCTCAGCGTCAATGCTGTCCGCTATGTGCGAAACATCGGCAACATATATGCTGTCCTTCCACCTTGTAAAGCCCGTAACGGGCACCGTGGGCGTAAGCACCGGCTTGCAGCCCGGCAGCGCGGACACCGTAAAGGGCTGACCCTCCGTCCCGTTTACCGGCTTAAGCGTTCCGTAATATACTCCGTCGGCAAGATACATCGTTTTCCCCGGTCCCGCCTTTTCCATCGCCTTTTCCACCGAAGCAAAGGGGGCCTTCCGCGAGCCGTCCCCCGTGTCGCTTCCGTTTATTGCATCCACGAATATTCCGTTTATTTCATCCACCCTTACCGTAGCGGTGGGCGTTGGCAAAATCTCGACGGTGCCCGTTATTTCCGGCGATCCCGTAACTGCCTGTTGAATGCAGCCGCAAAGCGCACAGGGCAGCGCCGCCATGACCGTAAGCATCGATAACAGCTTTCTTAAATTCATTTTTCTTTACCCGCCCGCTTTAAAGAATGCCGTTTCATCCTGCTTTTCAAGCCGAAAAGCGGGCCCTTCCTATACTGTTTTTTGTACAGCTTTTTTGCATTTTTCTTCATAAAGCAGCCCGGAAACATACGCAGTCCTGTCCCATCCCGCCCATGAAATGCCCGTACTCGGCGTGTGCACCCGACGAGTGCGTTTTCACTGCACGCAAAAATCATATCACTCCGTGTCCGGACGGTAAATGCACAATTCTAACCATATCGCCCTTCTTTGCGTTTTTTTGTAGCACAATATTACCCCCTGCGCAATTTCGCCGCGCCGCCTGCATGCGCACGCTTTCCCTTTTTGCACGGCCGCCGCCCAAATTAAAAGCCTTATAAAGCCCGTTAAGCGCCTTGCGCCCATCCCGCTTCCGCCCCTCTGAAAGGCAATACAAAAGGCGGGGCAAAGCCCCGCCTTAAAGCATCCTTTTGCATACTGCAAGCCCGGCCGCCGCCTATGCCGCCCGATAATTATATTGCCCGTCTTATTTTACTAAGCACTCCTGTTTGCCAAGCAAAATACCCGGCCTTTTCCGTCACACCGGCACCAGCATCAGCAGCGTCCCCGCTGCAATAAGCACAAGCCCGCATATCGCCTTTACGGACAGCCTTTCCTTAAGCACAATACGGGAAAACGCCACCGTCACCAGTATGCTCAGCTTGTCAATGGGCACCACAACGCTTGCAAGGCCGTCGCGCAGCGCTTTATAATAGCACAGCCAGCTTGCCCCCGTCGCAAGCCCGGAGAGGCATATAAACAGCAGCTCCCTGCGCGGTATCCCGCGCAGTGCGCCCCCTTTCCTGGTGGCAAACACGCATACAAACGACATCACCAGCACCACCGCCGTGCGTATCATCGTAGCAAGGTTTGATTCTACTTGGTCTATGCCTATCTTTGCAAGAATGGAGGTAAGCGCCGCAAAAACGGCGGACAGCACGGCATAAAGCAGCCACGCGCCCTTTTTCCCCTTCTTTGGGCCGCCCTCGTCCCCTTTGTCCTTTTTCTTTTCCGTCATCAGGTATGTGCCCGCGCCTATCAGCACCACACATATCCCCTTAAGCCAGGATATCGGCTCCCCCAGCACTATAAAGGCAAACAGCAGCGTAAGCACCGTGCTGGATTTGTCCACCGGCACCACCTTGTTCACATCGCCCAGCTGCAGCGCACGGAAATAGCACAGCCAGCTTGCCCCCGTTGCAAGGCCGGAAAGCACAAGAAATATCCACGACTTGGCGGAAATATCCGCTATCTGCCCCAGTGAGCCCGCAATAAGCACCATCACAAAGGACATAAGCAGCACCACCGCCGTGCGTATCGCGGTGGCCGCCGTGGAATCGGTGTTCTTTATGCCGCATTTGGCAAGAACGGAGGTAATGCCCGCAAAAACAGCAGAGCCTAACGCCAAAAGCACCCACACAGTCTTTTTCTCCCCGTTTTTTGTTTTATTCCTTTTATGTATTCCCCTGTTTATTTTAGTACGCCCGGCGTATTTGTCAACATTATTAACGCATTTTCCCCTGCGGCGTTTTTATGCCTGTTTACAAACGGTTTTCATATCGTTCATTTGACGGCAAAGGCAATATCAAATATAATATATAAACAAACAAAAAAGGAGAAACTGCAATGAAAAAATATATAGCAATTTTCGCAGCGGCAGCGCTTGCCCTTTCCCTTTCGGCATGCGCAAATAACGCCACAAAGGAACCTGCTTCCTCCGCTGCCTCTACCGCGCAGACAACCCGGCAGCCCACCGCCGAGGTCACAAAGGAGCCGGCTGCGCAGACCCCCGAGGCTACTCTGCCCGACGGTCAGACCAAATCGCCCGATCATTTCCAGGACCTTGCAAGCCTTGACCTCATCCGCGATGTAACCGCAAAGAGCGCCTCCATGGTGGAATTCACATACAAGTACGCTCCCGGCTACGAGGGCAAAAAAATAACCGGCTTTACCGTGCAGTCCGCCGCCATCTCCGGCGAGGACATGCAGTTTGATGTCAAGCTGCTTACAAACGATGAAGGCGTTGCCGTGGTAACGGTGCAGGGCGAATTTGAGGAGGATGAAATCTATCCTTTCATAATAAACCTTACCGCCGCCTATGAGGACGGAAGCGAGTCCCCGATAATCGACTTCTTCTCCTACGAAAGCGAAAGCTTTACCGAAGAATAAACAAAGGCGCCGCAAAAACGCGGCGCTTTTTTCAAAAAAACTTCAAAAAATTTTTTGCGCGTTTTTTAACCGTTTTTATGCGTCTTTTTAACGGTTTTTTACAGGTTTTTTCGCGTTTTTGCGCCTTCCTTTTTCAGTGCTTTGGCACACATGGCACAAAAATCGGCGAAAACACGGCGCATAAGCCCGTCAAAATGCACAAATCGAAAGGAAACAGCATCATGGATTATTCCGTAATCATAGTGGGCGGCGGCCCCGCAGGCCTCAGCGCCGCGCTTTATACGGCCCGGGCCGGCCTTTCCACTGCGGTTTTAAGCGCTTCCCCCGGCGCGCTTGCCCGCGCCGAAAAAATAGAAAACTACTTCGGCATATCCTGCAGCGGGCCGGAGCTGCTTAACCGAGGGCGCCGTCAGGCCGAGGCCGCCGGAGTCACCTTTATTGAGGGCGAGGTCCTGCTGACCGAGCCGGCAGAGCAGGGCTTCAGAACGGTTTACAGCGTGAAAACCCCCGCGGCAGCGGGCTTTTCGGGGACGCCGGATGCAAACGGCACGCCCGCCGCCGGTGCCGAATACACCCCTGAAGCGGGCTGCGAATGCGAAAAAGAGCTGCTTTCCGGGGCGGTAATACTGGCTACCGGGGCGCAGCGCCGGCAGCTAAATCTTAAAAACGCCGCCGAGCTTGAGGGCCGCGGAGTAAGCTATTGCGCCGTGTGCGACGCCTTTTTTTACCGCGGCGCCGATGTCGCCGTGCTGGGTGCGGGGGAATATGCCCTGCATGAGCTGGAGGCGCTTCTGCCCGTTGTCGGCTCCTGCTGCCTGCTGACCGACGGCGAGCCCGTCCCCGCGGCGCTGCCTCCGGGGGTAAAATGCTTCACCTCCCCCCTTGCCGCCCTTTCGGGGCAAACGGAATTGCAGGGCGTTTTGCTCAAGGACGACACGCATCTGGCCGTATCCGGGCTGTTTGTGGCCAAGGGAGTAGCCGGAGCGACTGAGCTTGCCCGCCGTGCCGGCGCCGAGACGGTACAAGGCAATATAATCATTAACACCGAAGGAATGACCTCGCTTCCCGGGCTTTTTGCCGCAGGGGACTGCACCGGCGGAGTGCTTCAGGTATCGGTGGCCGTGGGCGAGGGTGCCAAAGCCGCACTTAGTGCAATAAAATATCTCAAAAAGATGCGTTGAAACGCAAAAAAAGCCTTAAAACAGCTCTTTTAGTGCTGCTTTAAGGCAAAAAACACCGTCACAAGGCGCACCTGCGATAAAGCAGGCAGCCCATGGGCGGTGCTTGGGGAGACGGCATGGCAGATTGATTCTGCCGTGCCGTTTTTCTGTTTTCACTTGTTTTGCTTATACTTTTACGCATTTTTGCGCAGCTTGCTATCGTTACGATACTTTTGCTCACGCCGACACGGATTTCAGAGTGTCGGCGTTTTTATGTTTTTTCAGTATTCGTTACCCGTTTACCCGAATGTTCGTATTGGCAGTGTCTCCCGCGTAAACTCTTGTTCTGTTTCTGCCGGTTTTCAGGTGTTCCTGAAACAGTCGTTCCATTTCCTCTGGGTCGGAGGGGTAGATGATGCCGACGCCGGAATAGTAGATGTCGATGTCCTGATGCCGCACACCGTCGATCTTCCTCGCTTCATGTACCACGATTCTTGAAACAAAGCGGTGGACAAGCTCGGGTGTCAACACGGTCGGCTCTGTGACCGACTTCACCATGCGGATGAACTTTCCGATCCCTTCGGTCTGTTCCTCGGATGCCGTAAGTTCGGCTTTCATAGCTTCGACAGTTGTTTTCTTTTCCGACTGTTCGGTTTCATACCCGGCAGAGAGCGTTCGGAATCGCTCGTCGGATATTTTGCCGGAAACATTGTCCTCGTATAGTCTGCGAAACAGCAGATCAAGCTCGGCGACCCGTTTCTCCGCCTTTTCCAGCTCGCGCTTCTTCCGTACCTGTTCCTTTTTCTGTTCATCCAACGACCGGCTTTGCAGTTCTTCGGCAAAGCGATTTTCAAATGTTCTTACATACCAGAACACGCGGCGCATACTTTCAAGCACCGCTTTCTGTATATAGACATCGCGGATGAAATGAGCGGTACATTTGCCCTTGGTTTTTCGTGCGGACGAGCAGGTGAACCAATTCTGCTCCGGTCTGAAGTTTTTCGCCGTACAGAAATAGAGTTTCTCACCGCAGTCGGCACAGAACACCATGCCGGAAAACAGGCTTTGCTTCCCCTCACGGGTCGGTCTACGCTTGTTTTTACGGAGCTCCTGAACCTGCTCAAATGTGGCACGGTCAATGATGGCGGGATGGGTGTCGGGAAAGACTTTCCAGTCCTCTTTCGGGCGGTCGATCTTCTTTTTGTTTTTGAAGGATTTTGTGGTAGAGCGAAAATTGACGGTATCGCCCGTGTATTCCTGCCGCTCCAGCATATCGGCGACGGCGGTCTGTACCCACCTGCCCGGGACAGCCGGCTGTGACGGGAAGCGATATCCCAAGGCATTGAAATGCTCGGCGGGGGTCGGTATCCCTTCGGCTGTCAGTCTGTCGGCGATCTGCGTCGGTCCGAAGCCCTGCATACAGAGATCGAATACCTTTCTTACCACCTCCGCTGCTTCCTCATCGACGATCCATTTCGTTTTGTCCTCCGGATTTTTCAGATAACCGTATGGCGGAGTCGTCGACAGCGGAACGCCGGATTCGCCTTTGCTGCGGAATACTGCCCGAACCTTTTGTGAGGTGTTTTTGGCGTGCATTTCGTTGAACCAGTCCTGCACGGGCAGAAAGTCACTCAGCCCTTTGGCGGAATCGATATTGTCCATAATGGCGATATATCGCACGCCCATACGGTCAAATTCTTCTTCCAGCAGTTGCCCGACGATCAACCGGTTTCTGCCGAGCCTTGAATGATCTTTTACGATTAGGGTGCCGACCTTACCCGCTTCGGCAAGCTCCATGAACTCCATAAAAGCGGGACGGGCAAAATTTGTGCCGGACCATCCGTCATCGACAAAAAATCTTGTGTTTTGAAATCCGTTTTCTTTTGCGTAACGCGCAAGTATATTTTTCTGATTGGTAATGGAATTGCTCTCGCCCTCCGATTCGTCGTCTCTGGAGAGACGGCAATAGAGCGCGGTGATCTTCGTATCCGACATCGGTGTATTTTTCATTTTCATTGGCTCCTTTCGTTCCGATCGGTTTGTCGGATGCGGCGAATTACAGATTTACTTATGATTGTGTGTTTGCCACGCGCTTGACGGTGTCCGCTACCGTTTCCTCGGTTTTCCCCTCAAAGCAGGAACGGACATGAAGCACGGTCGTGCCGAAATTCATATCGAAATCCATTCTGTTAAAACGGTCCATGCGACGGAAGTATGCGATGCGCTCGTCCCGCGACAGCTTCATTAGTGCCTCGGTCTCCTCATCTACCGCGCAAAGCAGCTTTTCCATTTCGGGAGAGCCGTCAAGTAGCCATATTTCACCGCGACGGTCAAGCCACACGCGATAGTGCATCTTCATACGCAGGCGGGTAAACCATCCGGCGTTCCGATATTCCTGCGTTTCTTCAAAGTGGTCGATGGCGTAGCGTTCAAGCTCAGCCTGCTTTCGTTTTTTCGCTTCCCGTTCGTCGCGTATGACCTTCCATTCCTCATCGGTGACGCCCTTGGGCTTGGAATCTGTCAATAGTCGTATGAACCGACGAAAGCGTTCCTTCACTTGCATATGACCCCCTCCTTGGTTTTTATTTGACTGCCTTTGTCTGTACAAAGGCGATGCTTGCTGAAACAACTTCACAGTGATTTGATGACCTTGATCGCCACGCCCTGAATGGTCACATTGCGTTCCACCCGATCAGGGTAGTCCGGATTCTCGGCGTGCAACAGATAAGCCTGTTTGTCTGGCAGATAGGTGACGGTTTTGAGCAAAGTTTCCCGCCCATCCACAAGTACGACGGCATAGTCGCCGTCCCTGCAGGTGTTTTGCTCACGAACGATCACAAGGTCTCCATCATCTACCCCGATGCCTGTCATAGAGTCACCCTTGGCGGTGAGAATGAAGAAGGTTCCGTCGCCGACGAGCGATTTGGGCAGCGGCAGTACCTCTGCGGGTTCCACATTTACTTCGGTCGGCAACCCGCACGACACGGTACTGTCATACCGGGCAACAGGCGTGATGTCGGTCATGACACGGGAAAGGTCGGTTTCAATGCTCCGCCTGCCGTTGTATTCGATCTCGCCGTGCGCCTTCATATCGGTCAGATAGCGTTGCACTGCGGTCTTGGATATCCCCGTACCTGCGGCAATGTCGCGCACGGTCGGGGACTTATGATGGTCAAGATAATATTCATCGATAAACGCTCGGATTTTCGTAAAGCGTTCTGCGTCCAATGCTTTCATAGACACCTCTTTCTGCATAGCGGTACAATAGTACCGCATATTATTATAGTATCACTCGCATAACTTGTCAAGGGAATTTGGAGAAAATTTTTGGATTCGATAATGTTTAAGTAAGTCAATGAGAAAATTCAATCAACATCTCGTCCGAGGGGTATTAGGGGAGGTATCCCCTCACAAGCGAATGTACCGAAAACCCGGTGGGAGGCATCCGGGTGGGAGGTATCATTCAGTGCTTGCTGAGAGTGAAGAACAAAAGAAAACTTTCCGCACGCGTGTACGGGCATCCGCAAGAAACCTAATACAAACAGGGGCAGGGCGTAAATGACGGCAGAAGTTTTGGAACAAAAGAAAAGCCGCTCCGGTGCGTACGATCTCCGAAACGACTTTGTCTGTCTGCAATTCTTAGCAAGCACTGAATCCGGGTGCTCATTTCATGGTGCTCACACCCGAATTCTCTTGAAGGGGGCACCCCTTGTACCCCGTGGTAGGCAATCGATAAGTACCGTGTTGCATGCTTGTTTTGTTTTTACAAACAGGACCGTGCATAAATTTTTTGTGTTGTGACTTAAAGCAAGATATCACTTTCCATCACAATGCAGATTCTTTTCAATTGGAATTTTTGTGTTTACTTCTTAGCAGTTTCAGCAAGTAATATCCCGCAAACGCAAACAAAAGCATGATTGTGAAATAATCCACCATAATGTAAATGCGCGGCTCATCGAAATGAAAGAACACGAACGGCACTTTCAAAAACAGATAATCCGCCAATTGTCTGCGTATAAATGCGTACACTCCGCAGGCAGCTGTCATGGCAGCCATCAGAGTTAAAACCGCGCCGGCACACTTTGAAGATTTCGGCAAAAGTGTTTTCCTGATTGCCTGCACAACCATTTGCCCGTGTAAGCCTGCATGAAACGACATCAGCACAAATCCCCAATAGGAAGAGAGCAAATGGACCGTGCGCGCCGTGCCGACCCCGCCTGTTATTTGAAGGAACAAAAACGCATAGCGTGACATGACAATTCCGCTGACCGGGAGTGCGACCATGATCATCACCAAAAGCAAATTTGTCACCGTCATCACAATGCGGGCGGGGGAATACTTTCCTCTGAACAGATTTCGCCACCATGCCGCATTCATGATATGATGTGCGACAAACAGCAGAAACATTACGATCCCCAGATATTCGTGAGCGGCCTCTCCGATCAGTGAATAAGCCATCAAAAGCGGTAAGAGGAGAACCATTCCGCAATCGATTATGATATGTATTTTCTTCTTCATAGGCGTTTCGGTGCATTGCAGGCGATCCATACGCCTGCCTGCAGTTCAAACCAATGCGTTCCGTTCATACGGTAAGTTCCGGTTGCGCCGTAGGCATTGGCATTCAGAACCGATGTGTATTTTACGGAAGCATATTTTCCGTTTATCTCGATTACGGGATTTTCAATTCCGACCGTGAAATACCGCAAGCTGCCGTCCGCAATATCCGCAAGATATTCTTCCTTGCTTTGCTGTCTGCCGCTCATGTGTGTGAAAATCTTATCCGACGCCACAATCTCCGAAAGCGTGTCTGTATCGGCTTCGGTCATTGCCTGACAGTATCTCGCCTGCTGATACAAAACCGCCTGCTCGTCGGCGCTCAAAGCGGAGATGTCGGTTCCCGTTATTGTAACATTTGTGAAAGCAGAAAAATCCATGACTGTTTGCTCCGTTTCCGATGTATTTTCTGCGCCGCTGACGGTATCGGTTTGCTCGTTTTCCGCAGCAGATGTAATTTTGTCCGGCAAATCGGAGTTAATCGGCGTGTCCGATATGGCTGTCCCGCAGGCTGTGAGGGATGTTGCCATCCCCAGAGCGAGCAACGCAGCGAGAAGCTTCCTGCGGCGGTTATTCAACCAAAACCACCTTTCTTCAGCCATTCCGTCACCTTGCTTTTGGCTGTATCACGGTCATTCTGCGCGGTTGTACCGGGAATCGCAAAACCATCCTTCATCGTGCCGCCTGTGATATTCTTAATCGTGCGCTCGGTGCCGGACAGTCCGCTGCCGCCATGCGTGCAGAACGGAACGATCGTCTTGCCGGACAAATTATAGCTTTCAAGGAAATTATAGACGATCATCGGCATATCGCCCCACCAGTTGGGATACCCGATGAAAACGGTATCATAATCGTCCATGTTATCGACGGTATCCGCAATCTCCGGTCTGGCTTTATCGGACATCTCCTTACGGGATACCTCCAAAAGTTCGCTGTACGATGTCGGATAGGGATTGACCGCCTTTATTTCGAACAGATCGGCGCCGGTCTGCTCTGCGATCATGTGCGCGATAATACTTGTGTTGCCTTCTTCAATAACGCCAACACCGTATTGCTCTCCGGCGAGAGAAAAATATGCGACAAGCATTTTGCTGCCTCCTTCTGTGTTTTCGGTTGAATTGTTTCCGCCTGAAGCTGTTGATGCAGAGGTGTTGTTGTTAGCTTTCTCCGATGTTTTGCTTTCTTCGGTCAAACCGGATGAAGCGTTTCCGGAATTGCCGCACCCCGCGAGAGTCAGCAATAAAATTCCTGCTAAAATCAATACTGCAAAGCGTTTCATCGTATCTCTCCTTTACCAATCACCAAGCCGGTCATTTTTATCAAGCGCCGTCATTTGACTCATTTCTTCATCGGTCAACTCGAAATCGAAAATTTCAAAGTTTTCCTGAATGTGTTTTTCATTATGAGAACCGGGAATCGCAATATTGCCCGCCTGTAAATGCCATCTTAAAATGACCTGTGCGGAGGATTTTCCGTGTGCCGCTGCAATTCCCGCGATGACGGGATCGTTGAACAAGGTCTGCGTATTGCCTCGACCGCCGAGCGGAAACCACGATTCCATAACCGTGCCGTACTGTGCGATATGTGCCTTCATTTCGGTGCTTTGATGATAAGGGTGCGTTTCATTCTGCAAAAGGGCGGGAACGATCGTCACCGCGTTCACAACACGGTCAAAGTCATCGGGTTCGTAATAGTTTGAAAGCCCGATTGAGCGGAGGCGACCATCCTGCACAGCCTTTTCCATTGCCTGATATGCCCGGATATCATTTCTCGGCTGTGAATGGTGCAGGATCATAAGGTCGATATAATCCAGTCCCAGCCTTGCAAGTGAGGCGTTGACAGCGGCGTCGCCGTTGTCGTAATCGCTTGTCCACATTTTTGTGGTTACGAAAATTTCCTCTCTTGTGACAAAGCCTTCCTCTATCGCACGCCTGATTGCCCGTCCCACTCCGGCTTCATTACCATAAATGCGAGCGGTATCGATCAGGCGAAAGCCGTCTTTAAGCGCCCAATAAACGGATTCCTCCGCGTCGGAATCCGAAAGTGAAAATGTTCCGATACCGAGAATCGGCATTTCGATTCCGTTGTTCAGGGTTACAGTCCCTTTCTGAAGATCAAATTCAGGCGTGTCCGTGTTTTTGTTCTCATCGCCGCCGGTGCTTTCTGTTCCGTTTGTACCCGGCTGTGTGCTTGAACTTGTGTCGGGCGTTCCGTCTGTACCCGGCTGTGTGCTTGAACTTGTGTCGGGGGTGCTTGTTTGTTCACCGTTATCGCCGGTTTGTGTTCCGCAAGCGGCAAGAGAAAGCGCCAGACAAACGGACAGAATGAGTAAAAGAAACTTTTTCATAAAAACCTCCTTAGTCTGCCGGAACAAACCGGCCCAGATGCGCTTCCTGCTCGGAAAGCGTCATATTGAAGAAACGCACGCCTTTATCGAGACTGCGAACCATGGCCATTTCTTCGTCGGTCAGCGCAAAATCGAAAATTTCAAAATTTTCTTTCATGTGCTGTGGATTCGTCGTTTTCGGGAAGATGATATTGCCCTCCTGAATGTGCCAACGCAAAATGATCTGCGCGTTACTCTTTCCGTATTTCTGACCGAGCTGTGTAAACAGCGGCTCATTCAGAAGTCCCTCGTCGGCGTGTCCGAGCGGATACCACGATTCGATTTTCATGCCGTAAGGCGCGATTCGCTCTTTAAGCGCGGCCTGCTGATAGTACGGATGGCATTCCACCTGCAAAACCGCAGGCTTGATGTTGGCAGCACGCAATACTTCTTCCAAGCGCTCCGACTCAAAGTTGGAAAGACCGACAGAGCGCACCTTGCCCTGTGCGACCGCCTTTTCCATATCGCGCCACGCACCGAGATAGTCCCCGAACTGCTGATGCAGCAGAAGCAGATCGATATAGTCAGTGCCGAGACGACCGAGCATTTTGTCAATGCCCTCCATTGTCTTGCCCTCGCCGTACTCACTGGGCCACAGCTTGCTTGTGATCCAGATTTCTTCACGGGGAATTCCGCTTTCTCGAACGGCTGCACCTACGCCACGCTCGTTCTGGTAAGCGTGTGCCGTGTCAATGTGGCGGTAGCCCATTTTCAAAGCCGCAAGGCAGGCTTCATAGGTCGGCTCGTCGCCACGGATCAGGTAAACGCCGAGACCGAATTGCGGAATTTTGTTTCCGTCATTCAGGGTTACATAAGTCTGGTTCATTTCAGTATCCTCCAAGTTTATTTTTATAATTTTTTATTCTATGGTCAGCTCTTCTCCGACCGCTAAGAGCAGCCGGTTCGGAGCGTCAAACCGTTCCGCCAACTCCATGTCGAACATATCTCCCGTGTTTTTCGTTGTATTGTGATAGGGGATGTTATGCTTTGCACCAACCACGGCTGCGCATTCGGCAGCTTCTTTAAGTCCCATGTTGTAAACGCCGTCACAGCAGAAGAACGCATAGTCGATTTTCTTCTCCGCCAAGCGGGGCATTTGCTCTGTGGTGGAAGTATCGCCGGTTACATAAACGGATTTTCCGTTACTGAATGTCAGTATATAGCCTGCGCATTCATTTACATCGTGCATACGGTTAAAGCCCGCTTCCACCGCCTCAACCGTTACATAGCCGAGTTCAAAAGTCTGATGTACGCCGTCAACCACAGCTTCCTTCCATGTGATGACTCGACAATCCGGATTTCTGTTTTTTATCTTATCGGTTGCGTTGTGGTCAAAGTGCGCATGAGTTACAAGAATCAGGTCTGCCGCAAGATCGTAATCGTCGCCTGCGTAAGGGTCAATATAGATCACCTTTCCTTCCGCCGTAACGATACGGATACTTGCCTGTCCCTGATAGATCAGCGTCGGTGCGCCGGTTTTGCTTTCCATTTCTTCATCCTCCTTCTTTGCCGTGTCGGAATGCTCTGACAAGATACCGTTGCTGCTTTCATTTGTTCGTTGGCTTCCGACTTTTTCGGACCTGCAGCCGCCGAATACCAAAAGCAAAGCGAGAAGGAGACAGACGGAACATATTTCTTTCGGATGTTTTTTCATATCTCACCTCATCCTTTTTCTTTTGAACATTCCGCTTTCTGTGAAACCGCCGGCGGATTTTTCGGTATTTTCCTATACATGATTAAGGCAATCGCCGCACCGCAGCATTCCATGATCGGTTGAACCAGCATAAGCCCGTACATGGGCCAAATGATGTTAAACAAAACCATAAGCGGCAGATCAAGAAGTCCTTTTCGGAACAGCGACAGGAAAAGCGCCTGCTTTGCACCGCCGATACCCTGAAATACGGCTATCAACATAAACTCTACCGTAATAAACGGCAACGCCAGTGTTCTTAACCGAACGAAATCCGCACCGTATGTTACAGAGCTTGCGTCGTCCACAAAAAATCTGACGATAAACGGAGCAAATGCCTCACAGAGTATAAAACAAACAACCGCACAGGCAATTCCGAGCGTAAGGGAAAACCGTACCGCCCCTCGCATTCGTTCCCGATTTCCGGAGGCAAAGTTATAGGCAATCAGCGGAAGCACGCCGCCGGATATTCCCATTATTGCCTGAAACGGAATGCTTTCGACCTTTTGCATAACACCCATGCCGGAGGTTGCAGCCACGGGATAGCCCGACATCAGCCGCAGCAGTACAGCGTTCGAAACAGCAGCAAGCAATATCTGCAGCGCGGCAGGCATTCCGATAGAATAAATATCCCGCTGTGTTTTCCATGTCACCCGCTTCGGAAGCAACGGTATTTTCACAAGGCTGTCATTATGATGGCGCACTACATGAATCAAAAGAAAGATCATGGAAGCCGTGTTTGACAGGCAAGTGGAAAGCGCCGCGCCTGCCACGCCCATTTTCAGCGGGAACATGAATATCGGGTCCATTATGATATTCAGCACGCCGCCGAGCGACATTCCGATACTCGAAATGCGCGCATCCCCCTGCGCCCGTACAAAGTTTGCCAAAACCATATTCAGTACGGTCGGCAGTCCGCCGATCACAACCGTCCAAAACAAATAATCCTGTGCATACGGAAGCGTACCTGCGTCTACGCCGAGGAATTCAAGAAGTTGTCTGCTGAAAATCAGACAAACGATTGAATACGCAAGTGTGACGCCCCCGGCTGCCCACAGCGAAAACGCGGCCACCACACCGGTTTCTTTCCGTTTTCCACTCCCGAGCATTCTGGAAACCAGGCTGCTCCCGCCAATGCCGAACAGATTTGCGAAAGCGTTCATCAGCATAAAAATGGGATATGTGACCGTAACCGCCGCTACCTGATACGGGTCGCCCGTCTGCCCGATATACCATGTATCTGCCATGTTGTAAACCAACATAACAAGCTGACTGATGACAGTGGGAACGATCAAAGTCATTGCCGCACGGCGGATCGGCATTGTTTCAAATAATTCTGTCTTTTCCTCCGCGGTGCGCTGTATCATTCCTCCATTGCTTCCGCCACTTCCTGCAAGTACTCCCGGATGTGCAAATGCTGCGGACAGAGCTTTTCGCACTTTCCGCATTTCAGGCATTCAGAGGCCTTGCCGTGCGTCAGGGTCAGGGTGTTATAATACATTCTCATAAGCCCGCTCGGTCTGCCTGTGCGTTTGATATTGTTGTATATCGCAAAATAATCCGGAATAGCAATCTGTTTCGGACAGGTATCCACGCAGTATCGGCAAGCCGTGCACGGAATACCCGTACTTGCCCGGATCATCTTTACCGCACTTGCTACGGCATCTCTTTCTTCCGCATTCAACGGATGAAAGTCGATCATGTAACTGATATTATCAGCCATTTGACTTTCATTGCTCATGCCGGAGAGTACCATCATAACATTGGCCGGAGATGCCGCAAACCGAATTGCCCACGAAGCGACGGAGAGGTCCGGGTGAATGCTCTTATACAGTTTTTCCGCTTCTTCCGGTATCTGAATCAGACTTCCGCCCTTGATCGGCTCCATAACGATAACCGGTTTTCTGTGTTTGACTGCGACCTCATAACACTTGGCTGACTCAATGGCGAGATCGTCCCAATCGAGATAGTTCAATTGCAACTGAACATATTCCATTTCCGGATGGGTCATCAGGATTTCATCAAGAAGCTCCGCTTTGTCATGAAAAGACAGACCGATACGACGGATTTTCCCCTCGTCTTTTTTCCGGCGGACAAAATCAAAGGCATTCATTTCTTCTGCCTGACGATAGGTTTGTCTGTACAATCCGTGAAGGAGATAATAGTCAACATAATCCACGCCGAGCCGTTCAAGCTGATTTTCAAAAAAAGCCGGAATCTCTTTTTCATCGCGTATCATAAACAGGGACAGCTTATCCGTAATCGTATAAGCAGACCGCGGATACCTTTTCGCCACCGCTTCACGGAACGCGACCTCACTGTTTCCCTTGTGGTACGGGTATGCCGTATCAAAATAAGTGAACCCGCTTGCAAGAAACATATCCGCCATTTTCTTCACACGCTCTATATCAACGGTACTGTAATCATCCCCGTCAGTCAGCGGCAAACGCATCATTCCGAATCCTAATTTTTTCATCGTAAGCCTCCGCTTCTTTCTTTGCATTAATATTTTAACACATACCCTATTGATTCGGAAGTCCGGATGTGTTATCATAGTATAAAGTCAAGACTTAACACTATGGAGGTCGAAATGTATAATCATCAGCTTGATGCTTTTATCAAGGTTGCGGATACAGGCAGCTTCGGAAAGGCTGCCGAAGCAATGTATATATCGCCGCCGGCACTGATTCAGCAAATCAATTTATTGGAAGGTCGCTGCGGTTTTAAGCTGTTTAACCGTTCAAATCGCGGCGTAACATTGACGCCTGCCGGAAAATCTCTTTATGAGGATTCCAAAACCTTGATACGGCTTTCCGAAGAATCTCTGAATAAGGCACGGGCTTTGGCGGAATCTTCCGAAACGACCGTGAGAATCGGGACATCACTCCTTTATAAGTGCAGACTTCTGCCTGAAATATGGGCACGTATCAGCGAGATGTGTCCGGAACTTAAAATAGAAATATTGTCTATGAATGAATACAGCCAGCGAGGAGAAACATTTGCAGCGCTCGGAAAGAGTTACGACCTGTTCGAGGGCATTTACGGTTCGACAGGGTGGAAAGGGCTGTGCAACTTTTTGGAGCTTGAACGAACGGCAATTTGTTGTGCTGTCCCAAAAAATCACCGTTTGGCAAATACAAAAAAACTCACCATGCAGGACTTAAACGGTGAGTACATTGTTATGCCGATCGAGGGCGTTTCAAAAGAAATGGATGCGTTCCGTTATCATGTGAGAGACAATTTTCCGACTACACAAATTGTTGATTCCAAATATTACGGTGTGGACACATTTACCATGTGTGAAGTCAACCAATATGTTTTGATTACCCACCCGATTTACGCAGACATACACACCAATCTGGTTACAATTCCTCTAAAAACGAAATATACATTGCCTTATGGACTTGTCTATGCAAATGAGCCGACACCGGCAACCAGGAAATTTATTGATGTGGTTCAGAAGATAAACAGAAGCACTATACAGATAAATTAGAAACCAAAATATTGTTGTAGTTGGTCAGAAAATGAAACCTGCGGAGATTTTGTTTTGAAATCTCCGCAGGTCCAAAAATTTATTTCTGCTCACGGTTGTTGGCAGTAAGCAAGAACCAAATATTCCTTTGTACAGAACTTAATTGTTTTATCGGTAGATGATCTCATCCATGACAATTTCTTCGGCAGTATTTTTGCAAGAATTCATCTGTGCCACCCATTCAAGTGGATTGGTAGCTTTCAGATTCTCATCAATACCACGGGATTTGGCAAGCTGAGCGGTGATCAACCGCACCTGTTCTTTTGTCGTGATGTCAATGCCATGAAGATACGCATTCAACCGACACTGCGTCAAAAGTGTGGTGTAGGTGCCTTTCCGATGCTCCTTTATGAATGCCAACCGTAAACTTCCGTACTTGCCTATGGGGTAGTGTGCTTGCTCCGGCAGAACGAAGTCGGGGTAGAGTATGCCATCATGTATGGTATAGCTGATCTCAAAGCTGTTGTCAATGCCGTCATCTCTCTTGCCGTCGTTTCTGAAAATGCCATTTTCAAAGTTTGTGTTTTCGTTGTTATTTTTATTTGTGTGCTTCATTACAGTAACCTCTTTTTTTAATTTGTTTTTATTTACTGTAATTCGTCCGCATCCGACAACCAATCATTTTGCGATTTTGTTTTTGAAACCGCATTGGGGCACCTGCTTTATCGCAGGTGCCCCAATGCGGTGTTTTTTTCTTTTAATGTGTTGTCCGATATTCGTTAAGAATTACTTAAGGAAGCCGAGGCTGCGGATTATGGCAGGCTCAACAGCCTTGCCCTGGCACACCTGGAAGAAGCAGATGATGGCAATAACCTCAAATACTATAAACATAACGGCTGCTGCAATCGGAACGATAAAGGTGAAGAAGAGCACCACAGCAACGATGCTCATAAGGGTGTTTACCACCAAGAGCTTGAGAGCCTGACGCATATGGAAGCGTACATAGGGCGAATTGTTGCTTGCAAGCAGCTGAAGCACGATTCCCAGCCAACCCATGATATAGCCGAGCATGGCCAGAACCTTGTTGTCGGAGATGTCCTGTTTGTCAAACTCAGCGGTATGATCCCAAGGCTGAACCTGAGGAGCCGCCTGAGCGGGAGCCTGAGCGCCGCCGTTTACGGAGGCACCGCAAGCAGGGCAGAACTGAGCATTGTCTTCCATCTGTGCGCCGCACTTTGTGCAATGAGCCATGATATTTTCCTCCCGAAATATAAAATATAAATGATAAATATACACCCGTCGCCGCCGTACAAAATACGCAGCGACTATTGATAATATACTATATTATAAAGGTTCATCTGTCAAGTATGCAATAAAAAAAACAGCTAAAAAACGCTGTTTTTATGTGTTTTTTGCCTATAAACCGAAAAAACGCAAATTCCATAAGCACCTGCAAGCCAAAGCAACGGCATAAGCTCCCGCCGGAAAGCCCGAATGCCCTTAACGCCGTGCGCGCCTTTATTCCGGCCTTGCAAAGCGTTCGCTTTCCTTTAAGATACGGGAATAATCCGCCGTGTTTTCGGCATTGAACAAACGGGCATAGGTGCGCACATGCTCTGCCGTGGCACGGGCGCGCGCCGAACGCAGCATTATCGTTGCGCCCTCTATTGCCGCATTACCGATACCGTAGCATATCTTTTCGCAAAGCGCGGGCAGCAGCCCCGTATTTACCGCAGTTTTGGGCGAGATCATACCGCCGAAGATACCGCCCAGATATACCGCCGACATATCCGCAGGCTCTGTTATATCAAACTGCTCAAACATGCAGCGCACCGCAGCCAGCACCGCTGCCTTGGCGTGCTGTATTCTGTATACATCCTCCTGCGTGATATATATTTTGTGCTTGCGGTCTATGAAAAACACCTGCTCGCCCTTCACCGTTCCCAGCATGCGCAGCTTGCTGGGGCGCAGCTCCTCCGGGCGCAGCATACGGCCGGAAGCGTCTATTATGCCCACATCCAGCATAAGCTCCAGTGCCTCAAAAAGCGCACAGCCGCACAGGCCTATCGGCGCTTTGCCGTCCACGGTACGATAGCAAACCTTGTATTTTTCTTTCCACAGCTTATATATGGCGCCCGGACGCACCGGCACGCCGCAGGTTATGTTTCTGCCTTCAAAAATGTCGCCCATGGGCACGGAGCAGGCAAGCAGCACGCTGCTGTTGCCCATAAGGATATTGACCTCGGCGCCGAAATTTATCAAAAGCACGGGCATAAGGCTTTTGTACATGCCGGTAACAAGCGCCGCCGCAACGGTGTCCGAGCCTATTGAGCCCGATATCGCGCCGCAAAGCTCCACCGCCGCCTCAGGTGCCTTTGCAAGGGAGGCCTCCCTGCCGCTGAGCGCAAGATTATCGCAGGTAAGCGGGTTTTGGGGAAGCCCTGAAATATCCACGCCGGCAAGCATATGCAGCATACAGGTGCTGCCCACCGCACATATGCGCGAAATCGCCGTTACGCCGTTTTTGAACATGAGCTCGTCCGTAATGCTGTCAAGCTGCGAGGTGAGCAAGGCGCGAAGCTTTGCCGCCCCGCCCTCCTTCCAGATACGGATGCGGTTTTCGGCATCGCCCATGTCAGCTTGTGCGTTTGCCTGCGAAATGATATCCAGCTGTATATTTTTTGAAAGGTCCTGAAGGGATGCCGTTACTACGGAGTCCCCGATGTCCATGGATATGCCGTAGCCGCGCTGCACCGATTCCGCATTTTTCTGGGAGGCCTCTCTTTTATCGGGCACCGTAATGGTGCAGTCGCCCTTTATATAGCAGCAGCAGGCAAGGCGATACCCCTTGCTTACAAGCTCATCCCCCAGCATCGAGCGCTCCTCGGCGTTCATTTTGCTGAGCCGCCCCGCCGCCTTTACGGTGCATTTTCCGCAAAGCCCGCAGCCGCCGCAGGCAGTATCCCGGTGCTGCAAAAAGCCCCTGCGCAGCAGCAGGGCAAAAAGGGATTCATTATACGGGGCCGTGATGCTGACGGTTTCCTGTCCGCATTTGACCGTAACGGCGCACTCTACCGACATAAACGCAAACCCCTTTCCTTCCGCCTTATTCGTTTTGCGCTAAAAACACGCTCAAAAGCTTAAAATATCTGAAATACATTAAAAAACGGCGCACAGAGCGCCTGTATCCGGCTTTGCTGCGGCACATGAAGGAATCCGCTTAATGCTGCTTTCTTCCGAACCTGACATGATTCACAGCCCTCCATCGCACAGGACCCAATACAGGCGCACTATGCGCCACGGATTTATTATACACTCATCGCCCGATAAATGCAACAGAAATCTTTTCAATGCAAAAGGGGAAGCGGCCCTTCATTGCGGCAAAATCAGCAAAACCCTTAAAAACGGCCGCAACGGGTTATGATTGTGCTATCTTGTGTTATTGAAGGCTATTCCTATGCGGCGCAATCAATGTTAAAATATTGCTGCGGTATAAGGGGTTTTTTTTCCCTTATATTTCCGTATTGCCGCAGTGCACAGCGGCATAACAAACATGATTTTTTCTTTGAAAGGATAACCTGAAATGTCACAGCAGATAACTGCAACGCGCTTAAAATGCGAATATTTTGAAAATCCGCTGGGTATAGATGCGCAAAGCCCGCGTTTTTCCTTTGTTCCCCTTCAGGAGGGACGGAACCGCAGGCAAAGCGCCTATCGCATAGTGGTGGGCACAATGCACGACATAGTAGCCATAGGAGAGGGCGATATGTGGGATTCCGGCTTTGTACGCAGCAAGGCCTGCGCCAATATCGTCTATGACGGCGCGCCCCTGAAAAGCGGCACCCGCTATTATTTCAGCGTCCAGCTCAAGGACGCAGACGGCGAAAAGGGCCCGATAAGCGAGGTTTCCTGCTTTGAAACCGGCCTGCTTCAGCCCGGAGACTGGCAGGGCTGCTTTATAGGCATGCCGGCTCAGGGCCCCGCACAGCTGCTGCGCCGTGAGTTTACGCTGGATAAACCCGTTGCGTGGGCCCGCGCATATGTTGCCGGGCTTGGCTATTACGAGCTGCACATAAACGGCAGCCGCATAGGCGACCGCGTTATGGAGCCGGGCTTTACCGACTATACAAAGCGGGTATTCTATTCGGTATACGATGTTACAAGCAACCTTGTGCAGGGCGAAAACTGCATAGGCGCCTGCGTGGGCAGCGGCTGGTACAAGCATCCCAGCCTGCTTTTGCAGCTTAACATCCGCTACACCGACGGCACCTGCACCTCGGTATACACGGAGCCGGGAAAATGGGATATGCTTATTGCCCCCATCACCTATACCAACATATATACCGGCGAAAACTACGATTACCGCTTTGAGGCGGAGGGCTGGGACCGCGTATGCCCCGACCTTACGGAGCGCTTCCCCCGTGCGGGCTGGAGAGTATATGCCGCCTTCATGCCCAGCCCGGCGGGCGATGAGCACGAATCCTATAACGATGTATATCACAAAAGCTATATTGCGCTGGAGGCCGAGGCCCCCGGCGGACGCCTTGAGGCTCAGCCGATAGAGCCCATACGCATTGTGCGCCGCATACACCCCGTTAAAATCGAAAATCCCAAGCCCGGCATATATGTGGCGGACTTCGGCGAAAATGTCGCCGGCTGGACCCACATAAACGCGCAAACGGAAAAGGACGCGCTGCTTGCGCTGCGCCATTCCGAGATCCTTTTTGAGGACGGTACCGTAAACCAGAGCTATCTTATAGCCGCCGAGCTTTACGGCAGCGGCGCGCAGATGCAAAGCGACTATTTCCGCACCGCAGGCGGAAAATGCGAGCTGGAGCCGAAATTCACCTATCACGGCTTCCGCTATGTACAGATAGAGGGGTTAAGCTATGAGCCCGAGATAGAGGATATCTGGGCCTGCGTGGTACATTCCGATGTTGTGCAGCGCGGCTTCTTCCGCTGCTCGGATGAAATGATAAACCGGCTTCAGGACATTGTTCTGCGCACCGAAACCGACAATCTGCACTCCATCCCCACCGACTGCCCGCAGCGCGATGAGCGCATGGGCTGGCTTAACGACATGACCGTGCGCTATGAGGAGGCTATTTACAACTTTGACATGGTGCACATTTACGAAAAATGGGCGCAGGATATTTCCGATGCTCAGGAGCCGGTAAGCGGCGCCATTCCGGACACCGCGCCCCTTAAGCGCGGTCAGCGTCCCGCCGACCCCTGCACCGCCTCCTATCTTTTGGTTTCGGACGGTCTGCTTGACCACTGCGGCGATATCCGCACGGTGGAGCGCCAGTATGAAAGCTATAAAAAATGGGTGGATTATCTGTACCGCCAGAGCATTGACGGCATACTCACATACAGCTATTGGGGCGACTGGGCGGGCCCCACGGCATACAATTCAATACAGATGAACGGCGCAATAAGCGCAATAACGCCCGGAGAGCTTGTAAGCACGGGCTACCTGTATTACAATCTGCGCCTTATGGAGAAATATGCGCGTCTTGTTCACCCAAGTGAGGCCGACGGCTTTGCCGCCCGTGCCGATAAGGTGCGCGACGCCTTCAACCGTGAATTCTTCCGTCCCGAAACCGGCACATATGCCACCGGCTCGCAGGCCTGCAATGTGCTGCCGCTGTTTTTGGGAATAGTGCCCCAAGGGCGCGAGGCAGATGTGGCGGCTGCCCTTAACGCCGATGTTGTGGCAAAGGATTACCATCTGTCCACAGGCAACCTCTGCACAAAATATGTGCCGGAGCAGCTTACGCGCTACGGCTATACCGACACTGCGTTTAAGCTTATAACCCAGACCACCTACCCAAGCTGGGGCTATATGCTTTCCATGGGCGCAACCACCGTATGGGAGCGTTGGGAATACGCCACAAGCACGGGCATGAATTCGCACAACCACCCCATGTACGCCTCGATAAGCGCATATTTTTACAAGTACCTTGCCGGCATAGCGGCTGCTCCCGCTTCGGGCTTTGACAGTCTTACGATATGCCCCTGTATGCCCGCCGGGCTGGAATGGGTATCGGCCGAGCTTGATACCGTGCGCGGCAGAGTATCCAGCGCATGGAAACGGGAAGAGGATGCCGTAGTGTTTGACATTGAGATACCCGTGGGCGCCAAAGCCGAGCTGCTTTTGCCAAACGGGCTTATCACCGAGGGCGGAGAGGCGCTTGCAGACCGCGAGGGAATTTCGCCTTTGGGCATAAAGGACGGAAAAGCCGCCTTTATGCTGGGCTCGGGCAAATACAGCTTCCGCGTGGAATAAATGCGGCGCAGCCCGAATCGGCTCCGCCGTTAACCCGAACAAAACACATAAGGCTGCCGCAGGTATTCGCCCGCGGCAGCCTTTTTGAGCTTTTATGTGTTTATTTCGGCATTATTCCTTAACTACCGTATAGTAGATATCGCCGTCCGACTGAGCCTGTGAAACAACCTTGTAGCCCGGTGCCACAAAATTTGTGTTCTCGCCCTCCGCAAGGTTGTTTGACGGATCAAAGTTTACGAATGTTCCGCCCTTGACGATGATATTCGCCGTACCGTTTTTATAGTTTGCATCGATACAGTTAAGGGTATATCTGTAATCGTTGGTGTCTATATCGGGCCATACATGGAAGAAGCCGCCGTTTATAATAAGAGTGCCTTTTTCCACATTGAACACGGTACCGCCCGCGCCGTAGGACCCGCCGTTTACGGTGACGGTTATATTGTCCCCGCAGATATTAGCCACATAGGGGCCTCCCAGATAGGAGCCCGACACCTTATTAAGGCAGGCAACACCGCAGCCGTCCTGCGCGTTTATAACGGTATCGGCGTTTATGAAGAATGCAGCCCAGTTGCTTGATGCCTCAAGGGAGCCGGGCACATAGTAGGTGCCGTTAAAATCAATGGTTGCGGGCGATTTAATAGTCAAACGGTCGCTTGCAGCGGTTTTTTTCGCATCGCCCTCCACATAGCCGTTAAGAATGATGCCGCCGCCTTCATCAAAGGCCTTTTTCATTTCGTCATAGCTGCTTACGGGATAAACCTTGATTTTGCCCGGTTCATCATAGGAAGCATCTTTATCGTACTGATTATCAAAGCTGTCGCTCTCCACGGTATCCTGAGCGGCATAAACAGTTATTGCTATGCCCTCCACGGCAAGCCCCTGATATTCATTGCCCGCCTCGGGGCGCATCTTGCCGGAAATAGTCAGGGTGTCATAAACATCGGTACCGGTATTGGCCGCCAGATGGCGCTCGGTATCCAGCGCAGCCGTGGCGTCGCCGCCGCTGCCCTCAATGCTGTATGTCCAATCGATAACCTCCAGCAGCTTAAGATCGTCCTTGCCGTTATCGGGGTTTGCATCCTTTGCGCCGGTAATTACGATCTTGTATTTAACCGCAAGATTGCCTTTGTTGACTATGCGGATGTCCGGAAGCCTGTATGTCGCACCGGGCTCCCATAAAACCTCTTCGTTCTGCGCTCCCTCTGCTTTTATAAAATCGAGGGTTTTGTTTTCGGCGGATACCCACTTGTTCTGCGCACTGTCAAACACCTGCAGATCCACACTGAGGTTGCCCGCCTGAATTCTGTTCACGCCGGTGCTTACGGAATCCGTAAACCATGCAAATGTAGTGCCCGCAAGCATTACCATGCACATCAGAACGGTCAGGGCGCTCAAAACCGCCGCTCGCTTGGTGAATTTACTGTTTGTCATTGTTTATTGCCTCCTTGTTATTTTTTCAATGACAATAACCGTGTTTCCCCCTGATTGCTTTTACAGGCATAACTTTCTGTATGCTTTGCCCCCTGCATATTGCCCCGGCAAACGCCTCCGCGCTGCACGATTTCCGGCAACCAACGCTGTTATGCCTATACTATATCACTGTTTTGCAAAAAGCGTACCGAAAATCGAGCGTTTTTTACTTAATACAAAAAAAAGTTTACAATTGCATGCGCCGGACCGCAAAAAATGCGGTGCAGCCACGCACGGCTGCACCGCATTTTATGAATTATAACTTTCTGTATGCGCTTGTGCGCCGGCATCCGCCTTTATTACTGCACGGAATCCTTAAGCGCCTTGCCGGCCTTGAAGGCAACTGTCTTGCTGGCCGGTATATCCATCTTCGCCTTGGTGGAGGGGTTGACGGCGGTTCTGGCGGCGCGTTCCTTTACCTCAAAGGAGCCAAAGCCCATTATCTGCACCTTGTCGCCCTGTCTGAGAGCATCGCATATCAGGGATATCATGCCGCTTACTGCCTTCTCGGCTTCCTTTTTGGTTATGCTGGTCTGCTCGGCAAGAGCATTGATAAGATCCGCTTTATTCATTAAAAATACCTCCGTTTTGTTTTAAGCCGTTAAAAAACAGCTTGTTTCCTCATTGTTAATCATTCTACACGAAAAGAGTGTGTATGTCAACAGTGTTTTGGATCATACGCATTATTCGCGTCATTTTTTGTCCTGAAACCGCCTGAAATGCAGCATTTTCGTACAGTTTCATGTGATTTTTTCTTTCAGCACATCCGTTATATCCGTTTGCGGTTCACTGCGGCATCGGCGCAAAGACCGCCGCGCCGCCCGTAAAGCGGCATACGGACAAGGCAAAGCCGCCCCCGGGGACGGCTTTTAATGCTTTGCTTTTTTGTTTATCAGTCGGTAAGGTTGAAGGCCTTTTCGATTTCCTTAACCTCTTCATCGGTGATTACTGCCGGCTCGCCCACCTGCGCGCAGCAGATAAGGGAGCGTGCCGTGAACTCCGCAACCTCAAGACGGTCAAAGGCGTTGATGAGGTTGGTGCCGGTAAGGATGACGCTGTCGTTTTCGATAATGATCATCGGGCAGCTGTTGCTGAAGGTCTTTGCGGTGCCCAGAATGTCGGTATAGCTGGAGCCGAAGGGCAGCTTCTTTGCTTTGCGCAGCGCAATATAGCTTTCCGGAATGGTTCTGGAATCGAAGGGAACATCGGTAACCGCATAGGACATGATATACTGCGGATATGCGATTATGATGGAGTTTACCTCCGGATGCATCTCGTAGATGGTCTTATGCAGCAGCACCGAACGGGAAGGCTGCTTGCCCTCCTCGCAGCGGCCGTTCTTGATAAGAACAAGATCCTCAGGCTCAAGATAGGCTCTGTCCTGCTGATAAGGCGTGATGATGAAGGAGCCGTCGGAAAGCCGGGTGGAGAAGGTGCCCTGAGTGGAGGCTATAAGCCGCTGCGCATAGGAGCGGTGAATAAGCTTGCACATCTCTCTGCGGGCAGCGCGCTCCTCGCTGGAGTGAACGCGGCTTTCGAAGGTGTCCAGTATGGGCAGCACGCGGGAAGCCGAAAGATCGATCTGCTGCTGGGTAAGCACGCGGGGCGTGCCGATACGGGCAGCGTCTATCTGCAGCTTTGCGCAGTGCTCAAGAGTTTCGAATTTCATAAAGGCGTTGAAAATATCTTTATCGCCGCAGACAACGCCGTGGTTCCACATCATAACGGTGTTGTGTCCCTTTTCAAATTCCTTTGCGATAAGATCGCCCAGCGCCTTGGAGCCGGGGATCTCGTAGCCGGCAACTCCGACCTCGCCCACCACTATTGCGGCATTGGGTACAAGGTTTACATCCGGCACCTTACGCACAAGGCTGAAGGCCACGCATGCCGGGGGATGAGCGTGAACAACCGCTTTGATGTCCGGACGGATCTGATAAATATGACGGTGGAACGGCAGCTCAACGGAGGGCTTGTGAATACCGATGATGGTGCCGTCCGGCTTTACCTGCATGATATCCTGACGGGTAAGGCTGCCCTTATCAATACCGCTGGGCGTTATCCATATATCTCCATTGTCATCCATGATCGACAGGTTGCCGCCGCTGGTAGTGGTCAGCCCGTTCTTGTATATTCTTTCCATGAACATTACAAGCTGATCTGCAGGATGCATAAGCTCAAATTTCATTTTGTATACCTTCTTTCCTGAATTATGGCTATATTATATCCCGATTTGCCTGTTATGGCAAATGAAATGAGTTATTTTTTATCGTTTAATCAAAAAATTATAAATAAATATCGGTTTTTATCCTGCACATTTTTCTTAAAGTATATTCCCGTTTTCCCGGCAAAAAATGCGGACTGCTTTGCCGCCGTTACGCCCCGCTTTTATTCTCGCGGGCGGCAAACCGCCGCGCGGGATGATAGCACAGCAGCGCAATAAAAATCAGAAGCGCCGTTGCCGACAGGCTAACCGGGTAGACGGTCATGATGGTGCGAAAAGTCGGGCTTTGCGGAAAAACAAACTGTATCCACGCTATGCGTATGCCGCATACTCCCAAAGTGGTAAGCAGTGCCGGCACAAAGGAGATGCCGAAGCCCCTCAGGTAGCCGCTCATAACCTCGTACAAAAGGCTGAAAAAATGGGCCGGCATAATCATCATAAGCCGGATATAACCCGTTTCCACCACCTCCGGGTCGCTGTTGAAAACGGCCAGCAGGGATTTCCCGAAAAACAGAATTGCCGACACCGCAAGCGCCAGCGCCGCCGCCCCCTGCGCCATGCACAGCAGCAGCGTTTTCCTGCAGCGCTGAAGCTCGCCTGCGCCGTAATTCTGCCCTACAAAGGTGGTGCAGGCCTGTGAAAACGAGTTAAGTATGTCATAGGTTATAATTTCAATATTGAACGCAGCGCTGGAAGCCGCCATAACCACCGTGCCAAGGCTGTTTATGGCGGACTGAATGACTATATTCGAAACGGAAAACACGGCGCTTTGTATTCCGGCGGGCAGACCTATTGTTAAAATACGCTTAAGCACTCCCCCGTCGATGCGCAGCCGTTTCGGCTCCAAACGAATATCCGATGCGGTTGTGCGCAATTTGAAATAAAGCAGGGCGGCGCTTACGGCATTTGATATCACGGTGGCAACGGCAACGCCGTCCACCGTCATGTGCAGCACCGCTACGAAAAACAGATTCAGTATCACATTCAGCACGCCGGAAAGAGCAAGGGCGATAAGGGGCGTCCTCGTCCGTCCCACGCTGCGGAACACGGCCGCTTCAAAATTATACAGCAATATCACCGGCATTCCGGCAAGATATATCCGCAGATACAAAAGCGCCAGCGGAAACACATCCTGCGGCACATTAAGAAGGCTCAGCATCGGCGCGGCAAGCAGCTCTCCCGCCGCTGCCACGAAAACGCCTCCCAGCAGCGCCATAAGCACCGAGGTATGTACGGCTTTGTGCACATCCTCCTTATTGCCCTGACCCACGGCATTTGCAATTACCACATTTGCCCCCAGGGCAATGCCTATAAACAAATTCACTATTAAGCCTATCAGCGGGCTGTTCGCCCCCACCGCCGCCACGGCGGCAGTGCGTCCCTCCCCCGTAAAGTTGCCCACCACCGCCACATCGGAGGCGTTGAACAGCTGCTCCAGAATGGCGGTGGCCGCCACCGGCAGTGCAAACTGCGGGATCTTGCTCCATATGGGGCCGTGCAGCATATCAAGCTGCTTTTTTCTTTCCATGGCTTGTACTTTCTTCTTTCCGTTTTATTATTATCGGCGTTATTATCGGCACGGCGCAACAGTATACTGCTGTTTTTTTATAAAGGCAAATGCCTGCGGCACAAAAGCAGCCCGCATACGGAATGTCCGACAGAACACCCTGTATGCGAGCCCGAATTTATATGACTGTTTTTATTTTTTCACGCCGCCGTGCGCGCTGTTATGTAAGGCGCTTAACCCCGCATTGCGCGCATGGAATTAAGCACGGCCAGCATGGCCACGCCCACATCGGCAAACACCGCAAGCCACATGCCGGCAATACCCAAAGCACCAAGCACCAGCACCGCCGCCTTTACCAGCAGGGAAAGCACTATGTTCTGCCATGCTATGCGCATGGTCTTGCGGGAAAGCCGCACTGCATCCGGCAGCCTTGAAAGGCTGTCGTTCATAAGCACCACATCCGCCGCCTCAATGGCTGCATCGCTGCCCAGCTGACCCATGGCCACACCCACATCGGCGCGCGCCAGCACGGGAGCGTCGTTTATGCCGTCTCCGACAAAGGCCACGGTTCCGCCGTTTCTGCGCTCCTCCAGCAGCTCCTCAAGGCGCGCCACCTTATCCTGCGGCAGCAATTGCGAATACTCCTCGTCCACTCCCAGATCATTTGCCACCTTGCGGGCGGTATGCTCGTTATCGCCAGTAAGCATTACCGTTTTAATGCCCATTTTCTTAAGCTCCGCCACGGCCTCCGCGCTGTCCTTTTTAGGATTGTCGCTTACTATTATGCTGCCTATAAGCTTGCCGTCCTTGGCCACGAACACCGCGCCCGGCTTGCCCTGAGGCAGCTCGTTAACGCCCTTTGCCGCCATTAAAGCCGCCGAGCCCACGGCTATACTGCTGCCCTCCACCACGGCTGCAACGCCGCCGCCGGCCTGCTCCTCCACGCTCTGGGGCACGGGAGCATCGGGACAGCTTTCCGCTATGGAGCGGGCAATGGGATGCGTGGAGTAATACTCGGCGCCCGCCGCCAGCCTTAAAAGCTCCTCGCGGCTCACACCGTATGTTTCCGTTTCGCTCACGCGGAAGCGTCCCTCGGTGAGGGTGCCGGTTTTATCAAAGGCCACCGTCTGCAAGTGGGACAGCACATCCATATAGTTGCCGCCCTTTATCATAACGCCCTTTTTGGCCGCCGCCCCAAGGCCGGAGAAGAAGGCCAGCGGCACGCTTATTACCAGCGCACAGGGGCAGGACACAACAAGGAAGGTAAGCCCGCGGTGTATCCACTGGCTCCAGTTGCCGTCTATTATGGAAGGAATTATCGCAAGCGCCGCAGCAAGCCCTACCACGGCGGGGGTATAATACTTTGCAAACTTGGTTATAAAGTTTTCGGTGCGGGTCTTTTTGTTGCTTGCGCTTTCCACAAGCTCCAATATTCTGTTTACCGTGGAGCCTTCAAAATCGCCGGTCACGCGCAGCTTTATAACGCTGTGAAGGTTTATGCAGCCGCTTGCCGCCTGCTGCCCCATTTCCACCTCGCGGGGCACGCTCTCACCGGTAAGGGCGGAGGTATCCAGCACGCACCGGCCCTCTATCACCTCGCCGTCCAGCGGTATTCTCTCGCCTACACGCACGATTATTATGTCCCCCTGCTTTACATCGTAGGGGTCCACCGTTTCCTCCGTTCCGTCCGCGCGCAGAACGCATGCGGAATCCGGGCGCATGGACAGCACCGAGGAAATGCTGCGGCGGGATTTTTCCACCGCCATATCGTTGAACAGCTCCCCCACCTGATAAAACAGCATAACCGCCGCGCCTTCCGGGAAATCGCCCACGGCAAAGGCACCTACGGTTGCCACCGTCATAAGCAGGTTTTCATCCAGCGCCCTGCCGCGCACAAGGTTCTTAACGGCGCGCCAAAGCACATCGCAGCCCGCAATAAGATAAGCCGGAATATAAAACAGCAGCGAATAATAGCCCAGCCCCACGGTTTTATCCAGTATAAGCCCCAGTGCAAAAAGCACGCCCGAGGCCGCCAGCCTGATTATCTTTTTTGTTTCTTCCTTCATAACAAGACCTCATTACCGCGCCTGCGCGCATTTATTAAAGCATCTACATTTATCAGAATGTGGTATCCGCATCCACCTTGGCAATACGCTTCTTTACCTCCGCTATCACGGAAGCATCAATATCGCCCTCCAGCACCATACGCCCCGTCATGAAACTTATGGACGCGCTCTCGATGCCCTTTACCGAGCGGATGCTTTCCTCCATCAGTGCCGCGCAGGTGGGGCAGTCAAGGTTCTTTAACTGATATGTTCTTTTCATAATGTTTTCCTTCCCTTCAAACAATGCTTTTATTTATATGTGATTTTAATTGCCGTCTTAATTTTGCCGCCCTTTGGGCGTGCTTTTTATTGCGCCGCATCTTTGCCTTACTCGCACAGATGCTCCATACCCTGATCCACTATCGTGCGCACATGGCCGTCCGCCAGGGAATATATAACGCTTTTTCCCTCCCTGCGTGTGCGTACAAGCTTAAAGTTTTTAAGCACCTTAAGCTGATGCGATATCGCCGAAACCCCCATGTTGAGCAGCTGTGCAATGTCGCAGACGCACATTTCGGACTGAAACAGCACATAAAGTATCTTTATGCGCGTGCTGTCCCCGAACACCTTGTACAGCTCTCCCAGATCGCATATAAGATCCTCATCCGGCATGGACTTGCGCACCGCATCCACTATGTCCTGATGTACACGGTAAACCTCGCAGCACTCCTGAGCCATTTCTATCATTCCTTTATTCGTTCATTCTTTCATTTGAACATCCGTTCAAGTGTTATTATATGCAATCCCATTAAAATGTCAACGGTTTTTTATATTTTTGCTTTTTATTTTCTTCATCTTAAAGAAATTCCGCCGCTTTGCCCGCGTACGCGCTTTTCGCCTTTTTTATGCAAACGGAAACGCCGGGGCACATTTTGCAAAAGGGTGTCGCATTATGAGGCAAGCGCATATCATATTACTGCAAAGCCTTATTCTGCGGCTTTTCCCCGGCGGCAGAGCCGCAAAAAGGCAAACCGAAAGGTGCGATTTATTTATGCTTGATCAAATGATCGGGCTGGCCCCGCCCCTTCAGGCGCTTATTGCCACGCTGTTTACCTGGCTTATAACCGCTTTGGGTGCCCTGCCCGTGCTTTTTATGCGCAATACACGCCCCCGGCTGCTGCGCTGCATGTTCGGCTTTTCCGCCGGCGTGATGCTGGCCTCCGCTTTTTTCTCCCTGCTTGCTCCGGCGGCAGAGTATGCACGGCTTATCCGTATTCCGGAATACCTGCCGCTGTGCGCAGGGTTTGCGGCGGGCTGCCTTCTGCTGCCCTGCGCGGACCTCGTGCAGCGCTTTGCCGATAAGCGCCGCCCGAAAAGCGCGGCCTCCCTTGTGTTGGCGATCACTCTGCACAATATCCCGGAGGGAATGGCAATAGGCGTGGCCTTCGGCTCCGCCGCAGCAGGCGATAAGGCCGCCTTTGCCGCCGCCTGCATGCTGGCGCTGGGCATAGGCATACAGAACTTTCCCGAGGGCGCTGCGGTCGCGCTGCCGCTGCGCGCCTGCGGCTGCTCAAAGCGCAAGGCCTTTTTTATAGGTCAGCTCTCCGGCCTTGCCGAACCGATTGCCGGAATCGCCGGTGCCTTTGCGGTATCAGCCTCCAAAAGCATACTGCCCTTTATGCTCGCATTTGCCGGCGGGGCTATGATAGGTGCGGCATCGGGCGAGCTTCTGCCCCGATGCGGCGAAGCGCAGGAGGAGCCCCGCGCCTTCCTTGCCTTTTCCGCCGGCTTTCTTCTTATGATGCTGCTGGATACCGCACTTGGCTGAAAAGCAGCCGCCGCATTTATTGCTATGCCGCTTTGTAAAGCGCAAATCCGAAAGACGGCAGCCCCGAAAACAAAAAACCGAAAATACAAATATACAAAAAGCAAAAAAGCCGCAAGCCCCGAAAGCCGAATGCTTTCGGGGCTTGCAGCGCTTAAAGACCTGCTTTTTATTCTGTTTTTTTCTTCTGATTAAGCTGCCGCTTTTTCAGTTGGGGGATATCTTTTCCACCCTTTCCACCTCGGCCGCCGGATCCAGCTGCACCGCATTGACATACTGCACAAGCCCTATTCTGCATCCCTTGCCCACGGCGACATAATTGCCCTTTAGACAATCGGCATCGGTATTCTTCACATCCACGCTGTATCCGCTTATCGTGCCCGCCCTCAGCCTTGAATCGTCCAACGCCGACACTCTGGTTGTGCGCGCGGTTATGTTTTCCACGCGGCTGCCGCCCTCCTTCATATTGATATCCACGGCTCTTGTCCAGTTAAGCGGGGCGCCTATATAGTCCGCCTGTATGCTGCCCTTTATATCCACGCTGTCCGCATCCTCTATACCGCCTTGGCAGATACATTTTCCGTTTGAAACAAACACCCCGCGATTGCACACCGCTCCGCTTTTAAGCTGCAGCATACCGTTTGAATTAAACCGCCTGAAAACCGGCTTAAGCGCAAACTCCGCCTTTCCGTTTACATTTATGACATCGCTTGCCCATACCTCACGCTGCGCCGTAAACTCTCCGTTTACATTAAGCTTTGCGCAATGCACATCCGCCGCCGTGCTCACCCGTCCGCTGAGGCTTATCTCGCTTATTCTTACGGTATCGCAAAAATCCGCCTGTCCCGTCGCCGTAAGGGATACTCCCTTTACCTCTCCGCCGAAGGCTGCCTTTCCGCTTATGTGCATCACTCTTGCCTGTACATCGTCAAACGCCGCCCGTCCGCTTACGGTTACGGAATTGCCCACCAGCAGATCCCGCGCCGTCAGCTTGCCCGAAACGCAAAGACGGTCAAAGCATGCGCGGCCGTCGAATTCCGCCTCCGCGCTTATATTTATCCTGTCGCAGCGCACCTCGCCCTCCGCGGTAAGCGAGCCGGACACCTCCAGCCTTTCCGCATCTATGTCCTGCGCACGGCAGGTGTCCTCAACACTCACCCTGCGGGCGCTTGTTTTGCCTTCGCATCTGCCGTTTATGCTTACGGAATTATGCTCATATTCCCGCTTGGGCAGCTCTATGCCCGCAGCCTCATAGCTCGGAAACGCCGCGCTTCTTCCCATGGCCGCATCCTTTGCCATGGCATCTCTCCATACATTTTCCCAGCTGGGGTCCGCAGCTTTGCCGCCCTCCCGAGCCCTGCTTTCGCCCTGCCGGCCGCCGTTTCCCGCACTGCGCCCCGTGCCCAAAGCCGCGGCGCATATGTTAAGTACATTCTGCCGCACTCCGTCCTCCATATCCTGCACGGCGCCCGCCAGTCTGCCCATTCTTTCCGGGCTCATGCAGAACCGCCCCAACAGCTGCTCCAGCACCGGATACTCGATGTTATCGCCGAAATCCTCCAGTATCTCAAGCAGCGCATCAAAATTCCCTTCATTGTCCTTAATAAAGGGCAGGCAGGCCGCAATGCCGGCAGCGGCGGCGTCCTCATCCAGCTCCGCAAGCTCCATGCACACCGCAAGCACATTATCCGGCGTTACGCCGCTTATAATGTCCTCCGCCTCCTCATACTCGCCGTATTCCTCGTCATCGTCGTCATCATCGTCATCTTGGGGGAAGTATTCCTCCGCCACCGCAAGCAGAGCCTCCTCCGCTCCGTCCGGGCCGCCGTCCGCATTCATTTTCGCGGCGCTTTCATAATTGCCGCCGTCCGCCGCGCCGCCCTGACCGTTTTCATCGGCATAATCCGCCTGCTTAAGCAGCTCGTCCGCCTTCTGCGGCGATATCTCGCCGTTTGCCAGCCTGTCCAGAATATCCAGCATTCGTTTTTCCTTTGTATCGTTTTTCATATTGCCGCACCTCGTTTTAATAAAATCAGCCCTTTTTATTCTGCCGCTCTCCTTTTTCCATAAGCTCCAGTGCCTGACGGGAGCTCAGCTTTCCCTGGCTCACACGGCGCAGTATCTCTCTGCGATCCTGCTCCTCCTGCAAGCCCAATGCCGTAATAAGGCTCTCCAAACGGTTTTTTATCGTGGGATAGGAAATGCCCAGCGCCTTCTCCATATCCTTGAGCGACCCGCGGCAGCTCAAAAAAGCCGTCAGAAAGGCCAGCTGCTCCTTATCCAGCGTGCAGAACGCGCACGGGCTGAAATCCCCGCGCAGCACGGCGCCGCAGCCGTCGCATTTAAGTTCCGTCACCTTAAAACCGTGTCCGCAAACGGGGCATTTCCCCGGAGCAGCATGCTTCATAAATCTCTACCTCCGAAAAGCTTTCAGAATACAAAAGTGTTATCAATGATAAAGCGCGCCCGTATCATGCCTAAATATTAGCACACCGCAGCAGCGTTGTCAATACCAATTTTAATTATTTTTAATTTTATTAAAACAAGAATTGATTTTTTTAATTTTACTCATGCTTATTATAATTATTTTTCTTCGAAGCGCCGTTTGAAGCGCCGAATGCCCGCCCGCGCACCCGCACGCCTTACGGCGCACCGATTTTTACCGTAACACATAATAAAAAACGGCACGAAAAAGCTTCCGTACCGATTTTGCAATAATAATTCCGATATAAAAACATATGCCCGTGCAAAGAAGGCCAAACGCCGTTTTTCACAGCAGCATCCTGTCCGACAGCGCCTGCGCCGCATCCTCGCCGTACAGGCTCATAAGCCCCTCCGGCGTAAGCTGCGCCCGTTTTTCCCCCTCAAGCACGGTAAGCACCCGTCCCTGATTGAGCACCAGCGTTTTATTTCCCGCCGAAAGCGCTCCCGCAATATTGTGCGTGACCATAAGCGTTGTAATATTATCCCTTTGAACCACCTGCTTGGTTATGTTCATAACCTGCTGCGCCGTCTTGGGGTCCAGCGCTGCGGTATGCTCGTCCAGCAGCAGCAGCTTCGGGGTTATCATCGTGGCCATAAGCAGTGTGATAGCCTGCCTTTGTCCGCCGGAAAGCACGCCCACCTTCACATCCAGCATGTTTTCCAGCCCCAGCCCCAGCGTTTCCAGCCTTTCCTTAAACAGTCTGCGGTCCTGTGCGCTTATACATCTGCCCAGCCCCCGGCGCGAGCCCCTGCCGTAGGCAAGCCCCAAATTTTCCTCAACGGTCATGCCGGGTGCCGTCCCCGCCAGCGTATTCTGAAACAGCCGGCCTATGCTGCACGCCCGTTTATGCTCCGGCTTGCGCGTAATGTCCTCCCCGTCCAGAATAATGCTCCCCCCGCTTACGGGGCAGGAGCCCGCTATCGCGCCCAAAAGAGTAGATTTTCCGGCGCCGTTTGAGCCTATAACGGTAATAAAATCTCCTTTATCCGCCTTAAGGCTCACTCCGTCCAGCGCATTGCGCTGGTTCACCGTGCCCCGGCCGTATATTACGCTTACATTCTTAAGCTCCAGCATCGTCCTTCCCTCACTTTCCGCGCGTCTTTTTAAGCGCAGGCACCGATATGGCCGCCGTTATAAACAGCGCGGTAAACAGCTTCATGTAGTTGGCATCCAGTCCTATCTGCAAAACAAGGGCGCATATAGCCCGGTATATCACTGACCCCAGCACCGCCGCCAGCAGCCCGAACACAACTCCGCGCCTGCGTATAAGCACCTCGCCTATCACTATCGCCGCAAGCCCTATCACCACCGTGCCCACGCCCATGCTTATATCCGCCGCGCTGTTGTACTGCTGCAAAAGCCCGCCCGAAAGCGCCACAAAGGCATTCGCTATGGCAAGGCCTATAAGCTTCATCGCATCGGAATTTATGGACGACGCCCGCACCATCTGCTCGTTGTCGCCCGTTGCCCGCACCGACATTCCCACCTGCGTACGGAAAAACCATGCAAGCAATGCCACTCCCGCCGCCGTAAGCAGAATAAGCAGAACTCCCTTGCTGATTTTTCCCGGCAAAAAGGAAAGCAGCGAGTACGCGTTTACCTTGCCGGCAGTGGAATAGGTGCTTTTGCCCATTATTATAAGGTTCACCGAGTACAGCCCGGTCATGGTAAGTATCCCCGCAAGGATAGGCTGTATGCGCAGCTTGGTCTGGAGCACGCCGGTAACAAGCCCCGCAAGCACTCCGGCAAGCATGCCCGCAAGCAGCCCCAGCCATGGCAGCCCCATGGCCGTAAACACCGCGCTCACCGCCGCCCCCAGCGTAAACGAGCTGTCCACCGTCAGGTCGGCTACATTGAGTATTTTATAGGAAACATACAGTCCCATCACCATAAAGGAATATATCAGCCCCTGCTCAAAAGCTCCCTGGGCTATGTACAAAAATGTATCCATATCTTTCTCCCCCGGAAGTATCAAAAACGGCAGGCAGCGCAGCCTGCCGTTTTTCTTTTATGCAAGATCTATTACCCGTTCTCCGGCAAGAAACTCCGGGCTGAACTCAAAGCCTATCTGTGCCGCCGTTTTTGTGTTGATATAGGTATCAAGATCGTCAAAAACCTTAATCGGGATATCGCTTACCTTCGTGCCTGTAAGCACCTTTACCGCCATAAGCGCGGTCTCCCGTCCGAGATCCTCGTAATTTATGCCTATCGTCGCCAAAGCGCCGTCCTTCACCATGGAGTCCGCACCGGCAAACACGGGTATCTTAGCCTCGGCCGCAATTTCCGAAAGGGAGGTCATGCCCGTTGCCACGGTGTTGTCGGTGGGGGTGAATATCGCGTCGCATTTTGTCACAAGCGCCCGCGCCGCCTGCTGCACCTCACTGGAGTTTGACACCGTCGCCTCCACGCACTCTATACCCTTCTTCCCGCAATACTCCTTGGCCGCGCGTACATTTGCCTCGCTTGACGCCTCCGCCACATTGTATATAAAGCCCATGGTTTTGATTTCCGGATACAGCTGCACCGCAAGGTCGATTATTCTGTCCACCGGCACCGCATCGCAGGTTCCCGTAACATTTTTGTCCGGATGCTCAAGGCTGCTTGTAAGCCCCGCCTCAACAGGGCTGCTTACCGCCGAAAACAGCACCGGCACCTTGTCCGCTATGTTCAGTGCCTGCATGGCGGTGGGGGTGGCTATGGCAATAACAACATCGCTTTTATTGGCGGCAAAATTGTCCATTATCGTGTTCAGGTTTGAAGCGTCGCCCTGCGCGCTCTTGGTTACTATCACGCAGTTTTCCCCGTCCTTATAGCCGTTTTCCGCCAGCGTTTTTACAATGCTGTCCCTTATGGTGTCAAGGGAGGGATGATCCGCAATCTGCGCTATGCTTATTCGTATCTTGCCCTCGTTTTGGCAGCCCGCAAACAGCAGAGTGCATACAATAAGCGCGGCGGCCGCCGCAAAGGCAGTTATTTTTTTCAATATATTCTTTTTCATTTTTCTCTTCCTTCCCCGGAGCCTGAGCGCCGGAATAAATATTTTTTGTTTTTGTACTTCATGCTTCCGTCCTCTGCGCGCGAGCAGCGCCATCGCATCGTTTCCTTTTTCACGCTCATACCTCCTTAAACTTAAAAACAAAAACACCCGTCCTTTACAAGGACAGGTGTTATTCTCCTGCTGCCACCTTGGCTGGCGGTCTCCCGCCGGTGAATGCCGACACATTCCCGTCCCTTTAACGGAGGACAACCGCCCGCAACTACTTGCATATGCTTTCATTCGGTCCTTCGGGGTCCATTTGCCGATCCGCTTCCTGCCGGATTTTCACCATCGCCGGCTCTCTTTGAGTGCGCTGTTCGGTTTGATCTCCCCATCAACGGTTTGATTTTTTCTTTAGAATAAAATATCACTCTTTTCCCGCTCTGTCAAGAGTTTTTATCATTTTCCCAAAAAGCCGCTTTTCAAAAGCGTCCCGTCAAGAAAGGCTTCATAAGTTAAGAAGGCAGCGCAAACCTTGCACTGCCTTCTTAAGCCCCGGCGCAGCACCGATGCCCCTGCGCTTATCTGTACCTCTCCATAAGTCTGTCGTAAAGCCGGTTTCCCCACGATCCGCGAAGCTTCGTTTCATTGCCCTGAAGATACTCTTTTGCCGTCTTTTTGCCTAAGGTCCCCAGAAGTCCCTGCACCAGCGCATACCCCGCTTCCTCCGGAATATCGCCGTTGTAAGCGTCGATTTTATCGTTTGCGGCATTATTTTTTGTCTCCAGCCTCTCCTGCGCCGCCCTGAGCGCCTTTTCATACTGAAGCTTCGCCGCCTCAACATCGTTGCGGTATTGCTTAAGCAGCATATCGCGCGTCCCGTCCAGCTCCGAAAGCATGCTGTCCAGCTTGCGCCGGCTTTCCTCCTGCTTCTGCCCTTTTTCCTCCTCCAGCTGCTGTCCCACGCTTTCCACAATGCTTGAGCGTGATATTCCCTGCTTTATCGCGTCCTGCATAAAATCTCCCTTGTCCTTTGCAAGCTCGCGTTCCAGCTCGCGCACCGTCGCCTCGTGATCCTCAGTTTCCCGCTTTTTGCGGTTGTCCAGCTTCATAAGGGAGCTTTCCTTGCCCAGCCTCAGCCCCTCCAGGCGGTTGGAGTTGTCCCCCACCTCCTCAAGAGCCAGCTTTCTCAGCTCCTCCTTGGTCAGCTCCCTGCGTTCCAGATGCCCGTTTTTCCTGTCGTCCTTTTTTTCGTCCGCAGCCGCAGCCGTGCTTTTACCGTCTTTCTGTTCCTCGCCCGCTACATCGCCCTTGCAGATGATAATATACTTACCCTCGCTCAGCTGCGAGTTCTTAAGCCCGTTGTTTATCCTTGCAAGCACATGCTTGCTCACGCCGTATTTCTTGGATATGCTCTCCAGCGTCTCTCCCTTTTCCACTCTGTGATAGGTAAATTCCATAATATCCTCCCTTTTTTCTGCTTTTATCGCGTCCGCCGCCTTTTTCACATCAGGCGCCGCCATACACCGTGATTTCCGCCGCCCCCGCAGCTATTGCCGCGCTGCCCGCGCTCGCCCTTGCGCACACCGCAAATGTGCCCTTGCTTTGGGAATAAAACGGAAACACATAGGAGTACTCTCCCGGCGCCACCTTAAATACCGCCGCGCTGCCCGCCTGCGCTCCCGCTTCATCCCGCAGCCTTATCTCCACCGTCGCTTCGCTTGCAGCCGAAATGCGCATAAGAAGCGTTCCGCTTCTCACCGCCGCCTTTGCCCTGCTTGTAAAAAGCACCTTCTCGCCGCTTTCCAGCGTCACCGCCGCCGCATTTACCGCGTGCGCCGGGCGGCTCATGCCGTAAATAAGCATTTCCAGCTCCTCTACCCGTTCCTTCAAGCCCGTCATTTCGTCACACTCTCTCCGCCGTAAACACCACCATGGGCGCCGCCGCGGTAAAATCGTTGCCCCCGTCGTTCTCCACCGTCAGGGAAAGCATCTGCCCCAGTACCCTCAGCGGCACACGGTATATCCTGCGCTCCGGCCCCAGCACCACATGCTTGCATGCGCTGCCCCTCTCGCTTGAAAGGGTCAGCTTCAGCCTTCCTCTGCCCTGCGCCCCTATTATCACGCACCGGCTGCGCTTGAGCATATCCGGCCTGCCCAGCGCATTCATGGGGGATACCCACTTGCTGTTTATCGCACTGCCGTCATAGCTGTCCGACCCGTCAAAGGCATACAGCCTGTTGCCCGCACCCAAAAACATAAGCTGCTCCTGCCCGCTGCGGCTTATGCAGAACAGCCGCCTTACCTCCGGCCCCACATACAGCTCCCATTTTGCCGTATGCAGATCGTATTTCAGCAGCACATTGGCGTTTTCCCCCGCATATGCCGGAGAACACATGGCAATATAATAGCAGTCCCGGAAGCACGCCGATGTCACCTTGCTCGTCCTGCTGTCAAAAAAGCTCTTCACCGGGCGGCTTATCTTGCGCACACTCTCTCCGTCAAAGCTGTATACGCCGTCCGCCGCGGCAAATATTATCCTGTCCGTGCACACCTGAACCGTGCCTCGCAGTATCTCCGCCGAGCAGCGGTAGCAGTCCGACAGCACAAAATCGCTCTGATACCCAAACGCCTTCAGCCGCGTCACCCCGTACTGCCAGAAAATATATATGCTGTTTCCGAAGGTCACAATGTCCACCGCGCTGCCGTAATCCGGAAGCACATCAATATAGCCTCCCGCCTCCGCACTCACGGTAAAATCCGAGGGCTGATACTGCTTGGAAAAATATATCCTGTTGGGCAAAAGCGTGTTTCCCACTCCGAACAGCCTCTCTGCATATATCACCGCTCTGTACATTCTGGGTGAACCCTCACATACGCTTGTTTTAAGCGGCGTGCTGCGCATCATGTCCTGCGTCGGCCCCCCGCATATCAGCTCCGCCCCGGAGTCCGACTGATAATTCACCGCATATGTCGTCCCGGAGCAGTCCAGCACCGATGTTTTTTCAAATATCAGTCCGTCGCTGTCCGCGTCATACTTTTCCCGGTATTCTCCGTCCGCCGCGCGTAAAAGCAGGGTGTCATTCTCCTTTTCTCTGTATATAAAAATGTCGCCCTGCACCGGCAGCGCAGGCACCGGCAGCACCCTGCCCGCCGCCGCATTGTATTTTTTTGCCGCGCCAAAGCCCGTGCACCGCGACAGCGCACCGTTGTCCGTGCGCACATTGTACGCCTCGGGGCTGCTGTCCGTCCTTGCGCACTGCTCATCCGGCTCCTGATCTATCCCTCCGGCAAAGGTGGATATCATAAAGGAGCAGCGCCTTGAATCGCTCACCTTGGGCAGCCTCATTACTGCCACCTCCTTACGGGCATCGGATGCGCCGGACGGTAAATGCTGCCCGAAAGCGCCGCCTCCGCCTGAGCATTCCATACAGCCGCATCCTCATGCCGCCCCTCCGACTCCATAAAAATACACAGTGCCGCAAAAATATACGCCGTGGGCGATACCTCCCCCTGCGGTATGCAGGGCTTGTCCGTATCCGATACCATATAATGCGGCACATAGGAATATGTAATTTCCACCTCGCTGTTTGGCGTATGCCCAACAAATATTTCGCTTCCCTCCGAGCAGGCGGCAACCTCCCGCCCCGCGCATTTTACCCCGCGCAGATACCAAAAGCTCTCCGACAGCTCCGACTTTTTCAGCCTGCACCTTTCATCCGTAACCGCTTTTTCCGTCTTTACCGGATGATAATACTGCCTCGCTATCCGCTCATACGCATAGTTAACGCATTTTCCCAGCCTCACATGAAGGCTGCGCACCTCTTCCTCCGATGCGCTGTATTCCTCTCCCAGAAGTGCAATACACTCCTCCGTCATCTCCTTAAAGGTCATTTTTTCTCCTCTCCGCGCCGCAGGCGCGCCTTTACCGCAAAACCGGAGCCGACCGCCGCATGCAAAAAGCCGTTACGCCCGCTCCGTCATGCCGTTTTCGCGGTCCAGCTCCTCCAGCAGCCGGTTTATCCTCTCCACCCTCATGCGCCGCGCATATCGCAAGCTGCGCGCGTCCAGCTCATCAAAGGGCAGCACGCAGGCAAAGGTGTCCCCGCACAGGCCGTCATGCAGCTCATAGCGCCCAAGCCTTCTGTTATAAACAATAAAATATTCCGGCTCCACCTCCCGGATCCTGCGCGATATATCGCACACATCCCCTTCAATTCTCTCAAGCTCCGCCTTAAGCATGCCCTCTCCTCCGTTTTGCATTTCCCGTCCTTCTGCGCCGCGCCTCCGCAAAAGCCGTCGGCACGGCGGTTCCGTCCCGTTTCCCGATTTCACTTTGCATTGTTTTGATCTTGCGATCTTGCATTGTTTTGCTCCGCAAACCAAACAAAGCCGTCATCTCTTTAATCCTTTAATAAAAAGCCGGCCGCCGGAAACGGCAGCCGGCTTTTTCAAAAAACACTTTCCTTACGCAGCCATTAAGCCTCGGTAATGCCGGTAAGTCTTGCCTGTCCGCAGGGGCGGCAGCACATAAGCTCCGCATACTTCACAAGCGTTGCTCCGAATACGGGCTTTCCGGGTATCTGACGCAGAATACTGCCGTTCTCCCCCTCCAGCCAGCGCCAGTCGCAAAGCTGATGCAGCTCAAAGTCCTCACTTGCCAGCAGATACATGGTTCCCGAGGGCACAAATCTGTCCGCCACTATCGGAATGCCCGCATATGTAAGCGCCTTATAGCCACCCTCCAGCTCGGTCACATTCACGCTGCGCTTATTGCTCTCCAGTGCGGAGGCATACGCTCTGCGCACGCCGTAGGAGCAAAGCGCAATGTCAATATTGCTGCCGGAGGTCTCCTCCGCCGCATCTATCGCCGCCTGTATCTTGGCGTCGCTTATGCTGCCCGTGCTTGCCGCAGTATAGGCATTAAGCCAGCCGTTGCCGCTTCTTGCAATACCGTAAAGGCTGCCGCTTGTGGAAAATATCGCTTCAAGGCCGGTGATCTCTCTGTCCTTACTGCCCTGCACGGTCATAATGGAATCCTTTGCCGCCGTCACCTTCTGCGAAAGCGTAATGTTATATCCGCTTTCCGCCTTTTCAATTCCCTTTACCGTAAGGCCGGATACAGTGGCCGCGGTCGCCGCCGCCCCCGTAAATATGTCCACCACCATGCCCACCGCAAGGTTGCGTGCGGTATCCACATTCACCACCGCGGTATCGGCAGCCGCATCGCTCAGCGTGCACAGCTTTCCGGAGCCGTCGCCGTAAAGCATACGCGCAAAATTGAACTTTGCCCCGCGCAGCAGGCCGTCCATCTCCTCGTTAAGCAGGTTCACAAACGCGCCCGATGCATTCTCTCCGGCTCTGATGGCCTTATCGCTTATCTCCACCGTGCCGTAAAGGTTTTTAAGCGTGCTTACAAACTGGGCATAACGGTTTCCGGTAGCGCCGGGCAGGTTTCCGTCCTCCGTGCCGGCCGATACGCCGCCGTTCACACCGTATATCGCCGCCTTACGCACCTCTTTGCCGTATACGCAGCTTTCGTTGCGCTTTATCATCGCATAGAGCGGATTGCTCTGAGTGTTGATCTGATGCGCAATAACATCAAGATAAAAGTCCTTAAGTGCCTTTTCCGCATTTGTAATAGTTACTGTTGCCATAAATTATAATCTTCCTTTCTTTATTCGGCCTTCCGCCGCCCGGATACATGCGTACCCGGCTGTTTTTCTTTCCCGTGTCCTTTTTTCGCTCTTCAGGGCATCACGCAGGCTTTGCTCACCTTTATCGCTGCATCGCAGCCCCGGGCGCGGCCGGCGCTGCGCGCCGTCTCCCTGCCTCCGGCAGGGCCGGGGCCCTTCGGTCCCTCGCCGCGCCGCCGCCCGCAGCTTTTCTTTTCTCAAAAGCCGCCCTATCGCGCCGCCCCCGCCTTTGCACAAAGCCCCCTTGTCATCTCTCCCGCATCCTGCAGTGAGCGCGCACGGTTTGCCTCTCTCACCGGCGCATATCCGCCCGCCAGTATCCGCGGCGCACTCATGCGCCGCATCTCTTCGAGATATTCCGCTATCACCGCGTCTCGTATCCGCTCCTCCAGCACGCACCGCTTTATAAACTCCCCGTCCTTAAGCAGCTCCTCCGGCGTTTTGCAGCTTTGCTCCAGCATCTCGGCATAACGCCTCTCCATTTCCGCCTCCGCCCTCTCCGGCTCCGCCGCAAGCACCGCCTCCTCCAGCTCCCTGCGCATCTCTCCTGCCCTCGGATGCTTCAGTATGAATTCCTGCGTCTGCCGCCGCGCCCGCTCCGTGCGTCCCAGGCGTTCGTTCTCTCTGCCCAGCTCCGCCACCAGCTCCTTCAAACGGGCAAGCTCCGCCTCCTGACCGCTGTCCTCGTTCCTCTCCGCCTCCGCGCAGACGCCCTCCGGCATTTCCGTTTTCTCCGTTTGCTTTTCCGTATCAGTTTCCATTCTCCATCGCCTCCCTGTGCGCCGCATAATGCGCCTTTATCACCGCCGCTCTCTCCGGCTGCTCCCTCTCCAGCTTCTCAAAGCGCTCCGACAGCATAAACCGCGCATGCTCCGCCATATGTATGTCGTGATCATCCGCCTCTCCTATCTCCGCCGGCACTATGCCCTCGTTCTCCCGCTGCGCCGCCTTGGCCTGAAGCTCCGGAAGATCATCCACATTCTCCCAGTCGCCCAGTCCCAGCGCCGCAAGCAGCCGCGGCTTCTCCTTGGGCTCCACCGCTCCCGAGGCGCCGAACACTCCCCGCGCCATCAGGTCAAACAGCATCTGCCTGCGCTGCGTCACGCTCTGGGACAGCTCATTTTCCGTCTCGTGAACAACATCGTCGCTTGTAAGCATGCTGGCATTAAAGCAGGCCAGCTCCACACTGCCGTTGTCCCCCGCTATCTGCATAAGCCGCGGCTGCGTGGCATACTGCCTGTACAGCCTCAGCCACATCTTTGCCATCTCCTTTGCCGCATCCCTTATGCTCTCACTGGTCACCGCCAGCCTCGTGTTATCCTGATCGTTAAGCAGCGACAGCGCCACGCCGCTGGTGGCCGCGCCCGAATAGCTCCTGCGCATCATCTCGCTTACGCCGGAGATCATCTCAAACTCCTGCAAAAGCTGAATCTCTTCCCGCGTAAATTCATTGGGAAGCTGCCCCACCGGCATCATCTGCGGCGGCGTACTGCCCGCACGGTACACAAGTATCTTCCCCGGGCACAGCCCGTCCTGCTCAAGGGACTGCATATCCACAGCCCCCTCCTCCACGGCTATCACGCCGAAGGCCGCCCTGTCCAGATACTCATGCTTGCGGTTCTTCACCGCATTGTATGCCCTCTGCACCGGTATGCAGCGCTGTATCACCGATGTCCCGAAAAAGCCCGTCGGATCCGGCACCGCGCACTGCCTGATAAAGGGCAGACACCGCGCCCCGTCCTCTCCGTTGCGGTAGGGCAGCTCCCCCTCATATACAAGCTCGCCGCCCGCCACCGTCAGCATGCGCCCGTTTTTGTATTCCGCGGAAGGCACCTCGTAATACTCCGCCACAACCGCACAGTCCTCCCTTGCGGGCGCCCCGCTTCCGCACAGCACCCTTGCGCCCTTTTCCGGCTTTGCGCGCACTCCGTAGCGGTCGAATATCTCCTCACAGGGCATTTCCACGCTGTGTATTATGCTTCTGCACCGATCCACTCCCGGGCTTGCGCAGCTGTCCGGATATATCTCAAAGGCCGGGCATACCGTAACGGAAATATCGCCGCAGCGCACCCCGCCGCACTCCGCCTCCGCATCCCATGTCACTTTGTAGAACGCGCTTCCGCACAGCTCGCTCCACTGTGTCGCCTGCTTCAGCTTCTCCTGCATGTCCAGCTTGTAATACACCGAATGCAGCAAATTCGTACACATCTGCGCATTCTGCCGGTCGCTGTCGTCCCCGCTTGCCGGCCGCACCATCATAAGGGGCCGCACCTGTGAAAGCCGCGCAAGCCTTGCCTCGATTATCGGCGCAATGTGGTTGAACACCTCCCGCTCCTGCCAGTAATACTGCTTCTCCTGCCGGTATATCTCCCCCGCGGGCCATACCGCATCACAATACTGATCTCCCTTTTCAAAGCAGATATTCAGCCTCCACTGCAGCTCCTTTTCCGCCCTTTCCGTGCTCCGCCTTTCCAGCTCCCGCAGCACAAACTCCGCAAGCTTTTTCTTCCTTATGCGCTCGGCGCCCTCTTTTATGCCCTCTCTGAGCTTCATCAATCTCTCTCCTTCCGCTTTCGGGGTACCCCCCCCGTAAATATATCTCCACCGCGTCCGCCGCCGCGGTTTTCCCCCACCCGACGCTTCCCGTAAACAAACAGGCGCTACCTTCGCCCCCGCCTGCGCATAAGGCGCTCCATGTCCTTTTGCACATCGGTCTTCTCCGGCACCGGCTGCACCGCCGCCGGGGGGCGCGAGGCCAGGAAATACCGCAGCTCGTCCATGGCATGGTCATCCTTTTTTATCGGCTCCTCCCCCTGTCCGAAGCGGTACACCCTGAATTCCCTTATCATCTCCCTGCAGGTGGAAAACACATACAGCTTGGGCCGCCCGTCCGGAGGCCCCAGATACTGCCGCACCCGCTGTATCCCGCTCCATACGCTCTTGTCCACCTTCGGGTTTGCCGCTATCCCCTGCTCCGAGAACAACTGCGCCACGCTTTTTGTGCCCGAAAGCGTCCTTTGCAGCGCCGCGCTGTCAATAAGCGCCGCATATCTGCCTGCGCTGTCCGTTTTCCAGCCCTGCCGCCTGCTTATCTCCTTTATCCTCTCACAGTGCCACGCGCAGTCCTTTCCTGCGGCAAAATGCTCCGCCGTCACATACACATTCCCGTCTCCGTCCACCGCATACCAGTGCGCCGACAGCGGGTTTACAAAGCCCGGATCAATGCTTATCATGCTCTGCCACTGCGGCGGAATCTCAAAGGGCTCCACCACATTCACCTGCTCGTCAAACTCCGGATAAACCAGCCCGTTCCCCGAGGCAAACTCGCCGTACTGACGGCTGCGCCGCTGCTGCGGCGTAAGCGCCTGCTCCATCACCTTCAGCTCCCGCTCATCAAGAAACGGGTTGTCCGCCCAGCTCATCGTCTCGTGCCATACCTCCGGGTCCTGCGTGTCGGCATATATCCTGTCGTGCACCCATGTAAGCCCCAATAACGGCGTCATGGTGCCCCATATGTCCCCCCGTCGGTCCAGTATCCTCATCCGGCATTCGTCGTATATCTCCTCCGGCGGCTCCTCGTCAAACCACACCCAATCAAGGCTCGTCCCCTGAAAAACGCTCCTGCCCTGATCGCAGCTCTTAAAGCCTATGCTGGAAAGCCCGCCCCGGACGCTGCGCACCAGAATAAAATCTATCACCCCGCCCTGCGGATTGTCCCTGCTTCCCTTTTTCATCACCACCGAGTGTATCCACTCCGGCGGCAGATAGGACAGCACCTTCTTCTGCGCCACATCCCGCTGCACCTCCCCGGTCAGGCTCACCACCCACCCGCAGGTCGCATGCTCTATCTTGCGGAAAGGATGTATCCCCCTTGCAAACCATACCGCCTCCACCGCCCCGCACTCGGTCTTGCCCGTACGGTTTCCTCCGAAGATCCACCTGTTTCTCGCCGACGATTTATGAAACAGCATCTGCTTTTGATGCACCTTGCCGTGATTGTACCCCGCCAGTCGGAAAAGCTCGGGATGCCGCTTTTGCAGGCGCTTCCCCTCTTCATTCATCCAGAATCCTCTGCGCCTCCTCAAGCGTCAGCTCCTGCTCCTGTGTCCCGCAGCCCTCCAGATACCACTTCACCGCCGCAAGATCCGCCGGAACATCCCTGCTTACAACCTTTGTAAGCACCATCTCGTTTCTGTTTTCACCGTCCTTGCCGCGCACCTGGCGCAGCTCTCTCACCTCCTCCTTGCTTTTGTAGCCGCAGGCCTTCTTTATGAATGCCCGCATCACCTTATCTCTCGGATCCTTCAATTTCCTTTCACCTCCCGACACGATAAAGCATAACACACCCTCCCTGCCCCCTCCCCTTTTCGTGCCGCCCGTGCCAAAAAATAAAAGCGTCCGTGCCCGGCACAAACGCCGATGCACAAACGCTCCCGCTTACGCACGCAGTAATTCTTCGCCTCCGCCTTTTCCCCGGCGGCCCTTTAACCCCCTATGCTATGCCCCCTTCGCCTCCGCCTTTTTCTTCTCTCCCTCCGCCGCAAAGGCCTTGCTCACCGCATTTACATACTCTCTGTAACTCTCATCATGCACCCTTGTCACCACTATCCGCCATTCACAGTCCGCGCATATGCTCTTTCCCAAAATCACAAGGTTATCCTTTTTTCTCTCTCCGCATATAGCACATTTTCTCATATTCCGTCCCGTCCTTTCCAGAAATCAATGCCTTCATACAGCATTGTGTCCACTCTGCTGTATATTATTCCTTCTCCGCGTTCCGGGTGAAAGCGCAAATATAAAAAGATTGTCTTTTGCACGCATATAAAGTAAAATATAAAGAAGTAAAATATAAAGCGGATAAAATAAATAAAAGCACAATACGCGGCCGGAATATACGCCCGCTGCCGCCTGATTAAAGCGCTTTATGAAAGATATAAAAGATACGGAGCCCGAAATCCCGATGAAAAACACAAATGCCGAAAATACAGCCCCAAAAACCCCGCTTAAGGACGCCCTTAACGCCTATTGCAAAAAAGCCCCCATGCGCGGCCATATGCCGGGGCACAAGGGCAAAATAACCGTCTGCGCTCAGCACGATGTCACCGAGCTGTACTGCACCGACGATCTCTACTGCGCCTGCGGCCCCATAGCCCTTCTTGAAGCCGCGCTTGCAAAAGGCGCGCACAGCCGCCGCAGCCTTATCCTCACCGACGGCTCCTCTGCCGGAGTACGCATTATCCTTTGCACCCTCGCCGCCTGCCTTGCAGAGGGCTCAAGGCTGCTCATGAGCCGCGCCGTGCACAAAAGCGCCTCCGACGGCTGCGTGTTTGCGGGGCTGCAGCCGGATTTTGCCGCCCCCGACACCCTGCTTTCCGTCCTTGAAAACGCCCCCGACGGATATTACGGCGCCGTTTTTTTAACCTCCCCGGACTATTTCGGCGCCATAGCCGACCTTCATGCGCTCTCCCGGCTCTGCTGCAAAAAAAATGTGATCCTTGCCGTCGACGAGGCCCACGGCGCCCATCTGCCCTATCTCGACCTCCCCGGCCTCCCCTGCGCCTCCGCTCTTGCCGATATAAGCGTGCAGTCCATGCATAAAACCATGGGCGCCCTCACTCAGGCGGCGCTGCTCAATATAAACCGCGCCGAGCTTATATCCCCCGCGCTGCGCTTCCGCCGCACCCTGTGCACCTCCTCCCCAAGCTATCTTATAATGGAAAGCATGGAAAGCGCCGCCTGCTGCTATCCCGATAAAGCCCCTCAATGGCTGTCCCGTGTGCTCACTCTGCGCCGCAGCCTCAAAAATTCCGGCATCAGCCTCTATGAGCCCGCACTGTTTGATCCCACCCGCCTGTGCATTCTTACCCCGCCGGGAAGGGGCGGGGAAATAAGCCAAAGCCTTACGGCCGCCGGCTTTGTCCCCGAGCTTGCCGACCCCAACGCCGTCGTATTTATCCTCACCCCCTATGACGACGACTACGCCCCCCTTGCCGTCGCTCTCCGTGCGCTCCCCCTTGCTTCCCCGGCCGCCGCGCCCTCCGTATTGCCCGCTCTTCCCCCTCCCGAGCGCGCGCTTGATATGCGCCGGGCAGCCTTTTCACCCTGTGCCTGTCTGCCTGCAAAAAAAAGCGCCGGGCACATCAGCGCCGTGTGCGCCGGTGCCTACCCGCCCGGGCTCCCCTGCGTTTTTCCCGGCGAGATCATCAGCCCGGAGTGCGCCGACTTTCTCTCCGAGTGCGCCGAGCGCGGCGCCTCCTTCGGCATGGAAAACGGCTGCATCGCCGTCCTTGACTGACCGCCTCCCCCGCCCGCTTGCATGCGGCAGTAAAAAGTAGTATAATTAAATACGGCATCTGTTTTTACTGCCGCCGCGGCATTTTTCACTCAATAACGAAAGGAACGCCGGTCCCCCGGCATCGGTAATCCCTATGAAAGGCTGCTTCATAACCCTTGAAGGCACCGACGGCAGCGGCAAAAGCACTCAGCTTGACCTGCTTACCCGCTCCCTTATGCTCGCGGGCTACCCCGTCACCGTAACCCGCGAGCCGGGCGGCTGCCCCGTAAGCGAGATGATGCGCAGCATCCTTCTTGATCCCGCATCCGATCTTTGCGATATCAGCGAGCTTCTGCTTTGTCAGGCCGCACGGGCTCAGCATGTGCACGATGTCATTCTTCCCGCGCTTGAGGCGGGGCGCATCGTGCTGTGCGACCGCTTCACTCATTCCACCCTTGCCTATCAGGGCTGGGCGCGCGGTCTTGATACCGGGCTTATAGAGCAGCTTAACCGTCTGGCCTCCTTCGGCCTTACCCCCGATCTCACCGTAATGCTGCTGGTGCCCCCGGAGCAATCCTTCTCCCGCAAGGGGGGCGCCGACTCCGCCGACCGCATCGAACGCTGCGGCAGCGCCTTTCATCAGGCGGTGTATGACGGCTATTGCGCCATGGCAAAGAGCGACAGCCGCATTTTTGCCCTGCACACCGCGGAAATGACCAAGCAGCAAACCGCCGCCCTTATTCTGGAGCGCGTGCTTTCCCTTCTTCAGGGCAAATAGCGCCTCCGGCTTTGGAAACTTAAAACAAGGAGGTTCCCCCATGTCCACCGTAACCAAAAATTATACCTGCGATATTCTGGAGCTGCCCGATTACCTCAGCCAACAGGCCAAACAGGGGCTGATGATAAAAAAAATCACCTCCGCCAGGCTGTATTTCACACAAGATACCCCCGCAGAGCTTGATTATAAAATCATCCCCGTTAACAACAACACCGAGTTTGATCACCTCAAGGAGCTTCCCGGCTGGACCCCGCTGCTGAATTACGGCGAATTCGTATTGCTCAGTGCCCCCGCCGGCACCCCCTTCACCATGGCGGTGGATTCCAATATAACCCGGGTCAAGCTCTCCTTTATGCGCACAATGCATATAATCCGCCTCATCCTCGCCTGTGCTGGTGTGGGCTTTTCCGCCGCCATATTCCTGCGTTACCTCTCCTCCCGCAGCTGGCTTTGCATAGCCGGGGCGCTGTTCGGAGTAACCCTTGCCGTCTTTGCCGTTCTGGAGCTTCTGCCCCTTATACGCCTTCAGCGCTCCATCAACAGGCTGTCGGGAAAGGATGTGCACTTCAATTGAAAGAAAAGCTGTACTGCCGCCTTCGCTTGGGGCGCTGGAACTTTGACTCCGTCTGCTCCTGGCTCTCCGCCATGAGCCGCCGCGGCTTCGTTCTCAGACAGGTGCGCTCCTGCCGCTTCTTCTTTGCCAAACAGGAGCCCTGCGAGCTGGAGTACCACATCGAATATCTTTCCGCCAACCTGCGCGAAACCCTTTCCTATACCCAGCTCTGCGGCTGGAACTATATCTGCTCCGACGGCTATCTGCATTATTTCTGCTGCAAAAAGGGCATGCACTATTACACCGGCGCCTTTTATAAGCGCACCTACTATAACGAGCGCAAACGCTACTTTGCCTCCAGCGCCCTTTCCGATGCGGTATCTTTTCTTATCTGCGCCGTCTGCTCCTCTCTCATCGCCCTGCGCCTCTCCGGCGCGCTCTCCGTTGTGCTTTTCTGCCTTATAGCGGCTCTTGCCATCGTGTGCGCCGTATCCCTTGCAAACAATCTGCTCAATCTGCACGCCATAAAAAAACGCCTTGCCGCCCTGCCCCGCCCCTGCATTCCCTCCGCCACCGCCTTTCTGATCACTCCTGATGAGCGCTATGCGGATTCCTTCCTTGCCGCCTGCAAGGCCTACCGCGAAAGCGGCACCCCGTTGTATGACATCTCCACCCCCGCCGAGGCCCGCGCAATGATCCGCCGCCTCTGCGTCAGCGCCTCCTCCGAGGAGCCCTTTTTCACCTACTGGCTTGTGGATAACGGGGAATATATCGGCTCTGCCAATCTGCGTCTGAGCCTCACTCCGGAGCAGCGCCGCTGCGGAGGCAACATCGCCTATGAGATCCGCCCCGAAATGCGCCTTAAGGGCTACGGCACCATAATCCTCACAAAAATGCTGGATATCGCCGCCCAAAAGGGGCTTTCCTCCGTGCTGCTCACCTGCCGCGCCGATAATGTCTCGGCCGTAAACACCATAGAAAACTGCGGCGGCAAGCTTACGGGTCTTAATGTCGTAACGGTGGACGGCATTGCCCGCCCCACCCGCGTATATAATATCACGCTGGATAAAAACAAAGAATAAACCCCCAGCCGGGCAGAGCGCATCCGCTCTGTCCTTAAAAATACCCTCTTATAAAAAATACCGCCGTATTTTCTTACGGCCGCTTAAAAACAGGAGCTTATCATGCAAAGAAAGATAATTCATATCGATCAGGATAAATGCAACGGCTGCGGCGCCTGCGCCGATGCCTGCCACGAGGGCGCCATCGCCGTCATAAACGGCAAGGCGCGCCTTATGCGCGATGACTTCTGCGACGGTCTGGGCGACTGTCTGCCCGCCTGCCCCGCCGGAGCCATCACCTTCACTGAACGCGAAGCCGTCCCCTATAACGAACAGGCTGTGCTTGCCCATAAGCAAAAAGAAATTTCAAGCGCCGTATCCCCGCACACCCTCTGCCCCGGAGCCCGCGTAAAAACGCTTTCTCCCTCCGCCCCCGCAGAAAACGCTTCCGCCCCGCAAAGCCGCCTTTCCCAGTGGCCCGTGCAGATAAAGCTCGTCCCCGTAAACGCCCCCTTCTTTAACTCGGCCGATCTGCTCATCGCTGCCGACTGCACCGCCTACGCCTATGCCCCCTTCCATGAGCGCTTCATCAAAGGGCACATCACCCTTATCGGCTGCCCTAAGCTTGATAATACCGATTACTCTCAAAAATTAGCGGAAATAATCAAATTAAATAACATCCAAAGCATAACCGTTGTCCGCATGCAGGTCCCCTGCTGCGGCGGGCTGGAGCACGCAGCAAAAACCGCATTGCAAAAAAGCGGAAAATCCCTCCCCTTCCGCACCCTCACCGTCACCGCCGACGGCACCCTCCTCCCCTGAAGCCGTTATGCTTAAGCCATAAAGTCTTTCCCAAGCGCCTTTTTTGTCGAATAATACTCGAAAAATCCCTCTTTTGAGGGATTTTTTATATTCCTGCATGCCGAAAAAATGAGAATAAAGCCGATTTTTGAAATATTTGTATTGCAAAATGCTGCAATAAGCGGTATAATAACTATGCCAAACAAATCTTAATACTGCAAATCGGGGTCTTCCTGTATTATTATAATAACAGGTACAGTGTACCCGTTTACTTGTCATCCGATACGAATTTGCTAAAAATGCAGCTCCACTTGGATGACAGTAGGGGATACCCTTTGCATGTAAGATTTGTTTGGCGACAATCGGAGTTGCGTTTTTGAGTGCGCTGACTTCGGTTGGCGCACTTTTTATTTTTAGGAGGATAAAACATGGCAGAAACAACAAGCACCAATGAAGCCTCTGAAAAAAGGGGCTTGCAATCCGCCGTCATCCGGCTGTGCCGTGAAAACGGAATTCACGGCCCGCAAAGCGGCGCAATCCGGGACCAGCCCGCAGCATATTCCCAAGGGCACATCATACCCGAAACAAATTAAAAGAAAGAGGATAAAAAAGTATGAAAAAAACAATCACCTTGCTTTTAACACTTGCGCTGTGCCTTTCCCTGCTGTGCTCCTGCGCTTGTAATCACAAAGAAGTCATAGATCCCGCCGTTGCCGCTTCATGCACAAGCGACGGACTCACGGAAGGAAAACACTGTTCCGTCTGCAACAAGGTTTTGGTTGCACAGGAGGTCATTCCCGCTACCGGCCACACCGTTCAAATTCTTTCCGCAGTAGAGCCCGACTGTGTCAATTCCGGTCTGACACAAGGCGAATGCTGCTCCGTCTGCGGCGAGATACTGACTGCACAGGAGGTTATCCCCGCTTTGGGGCACACCACCTCCAGCGGAACCTGTGAGCGCTGCGGCAAGTCCTTCGGCTCTTGGCAGCTCAACTATTATGTGGATGACTTTCAGCAGCCCACTTCCGAAGCCTATGTAAGCAACAAAAACTACTTCACCGGCACCTTCTCCAACAGTGCTACCACCAACTCCAAGCTTTTAGTTGCATTTTTAGCCGATGCAGATAACATTGCCGTTGTCCTGTATGAATACGGCAGCCATCAGGTTAAGAATGCCTCCTCTTATATTGAGGATAAATATACTATCTCCATGAAAACGGCGGACGGCACAGTGTACAAACTGACCGGAACAGTCTACTGCGGCGGCGACCGGTTATATATCGATGACCGTTATAACAGCACTGTTCTGAAGGCATTAAAAAGCGGGGAGAATATCAGCTTTCATATCGTCGATTCCGACCGAACCACAACCAACTATCTGTTCACCGTTGAAACAAATAACTTCGCGGAAGAATATGCAAAGATTACAGGCTGATTCCCATACTGCACCTTATGCAATAATCGGCTATATATCCGTTTTTGCAAAGCATCCGGCAAGAGAGTAACAGTCACAGTTTTCCTATGGACGGTTTTAGAAAAGGCAGGGTATTCACTTTGATACCCTGCCTTAAAAACACTGCGGGAACTTTTTTGCCCGCAGCATATTCCCAAGGGCACATCATGCCCGAAACAAATTAAAAAGAAAGAGGATGGAAAAGTATGAAAAAAACAATATCTTTTGCACTGCTGATAGCTTTAGTGTTTTCTTCCGTAGTATTACTTGCAGGATGCGGTACTGCCAAAGTCGATAGTATTTCCCTGTCAGATACAACCGTAACTCTTGAACCGGGCAAGAGTTATGCGCTTCAAGTCATAGTTTCACCCGAAAATGCAAAGGATCAAAAAATCACTTGGACATCGTCCGACTATACAATCGTAAATGTTGTTGACGGTACCATTTACGCAATTGCCGACGGGAGCGCAACAATAGAAGCTGCCACATCAAACGGAAAAACCGCTTCATGCTCTGTCTTTGTCGAAACACCGACTGCGTATAATAAATTGAATAAAGATGAGAAAGGCTTTTTTGATACATTCCTTAAAGGAATAAAACAGTTTAAGAATCCCGGCTCCGTTTCTGTTATAAATGTCGACTATCAATCCGCCCCAACCACAGCAGCGTATGTAGCTAAAATAAAAGCAACGAATAGTTTGGGCGGCACTACATCCGATACATATTATGTTTACAGTTTTGGAATTATAAAAGGCGGTTACATCTCCTCCAGCGGGGCTAATTTTGATGTTGCAAAAATCAACGCTGCAATAAAAGAGTATATTCAAGAGCAAGGTTGGTAATACCAACACTATAAAGCAACGACTTGAAACAATCACGCGATACCTAATTTCATAATTACGCAAGAACAGATCGATGTTTATACGGCGCAATTAAAAACACTGCGGGCACTTTTTTGCCCGCAGTGTTTCAGTCTGTCGAAAAAGCCCAGTTTGCTGGGCTTTTTCGCATATATATGGTAT
>ERZ1034917.181-NODE-181-length-62450-cov-9.915282_pt1 | contig 62450 bp, 78 predicted proteins | sample MGYA00520605_ERZ1034917 | MGnify/ENA primary metagenome ERZ1034917 (study PRJEB33766, sample SAMN09781784) | gut metagenome | biome: gut microbiome | host: Homo sapiens | place: Madagascar | study: EMG produced TPA metagenomics assembly of the PRJNA485056 data set... | reverse complement strand
GGCACGAATTTACGTCCGGCAAATAGGGCACAAATTTACGATTTTTTTCTTATATAATTTTTTCTATGAAACTGAATTTCAACAATTTTTTTGTTCCTCACTTCAAGAAAAAGCTTGCAATAATGCTTTCTGCAATTATTCTTATGGGAATTTTCCTTTCATTTCTTATTGAAATTGGATGGGGTTCTGATCCGTTCAGCTACATGAATCTGAACATAGCCTCACTTCTAGGCTGGACGCTGGGAAACTGGCAACTTCTTCTTAACGCAATTCTTCTGGTTATAACGGCGGTTTTTGCATGGAATCTGATAGGGTTCGGAACTATAGCAAACATGGTTCTGATAGGATACACGGCAGATTTCTGCTGCTTTATATGGAATAAAACAGGTCTTCACGAATTTATACAGTCATCAGGAACAGCAGTTCACGTACTTGTTTTTATTCCGGCAATTGCGGGATTTGTTGTAGTTGCTTCCATTTACATGAATGCTCAGATGGGTCTTTCTCCTTTTGACGCAGTTGCAAAAATTCTGAGTCTTAAAATAAAAAAGGTTCCGTTTTTTGCCGTAAGAATGTGCTATGATCTGACCACAGTTGCAATAGGTTTTGCAGCAGCCATGATTTCAGGTACAGGTTTCCAACCTGCTCTCATCGGTTCAATAGTTATGTCACTTTCCCTGGGCCCGGCAATAACTGCAGTCGGAAAATTTATGAATGCCCATATTCTGAATTTCGAAGACTGATTTTTTCTGTCTTTATTCAAAAACTTTTAAAATGCGATGTTCTAAATCGCGATATTATAGCGACTTAGAACTCAACGGCAATCTCAAAAAAAACAGTTTACTGGATTTTTTGAGATGCCTTTTTTACCTTCTATTCAGATAATTATGCTTCATCCTCATTCTGAAGAGCATCGTATCCCGACTCGCCTGTGCGAACCTTAACTACATTTTCTACCGGGTAAACGAAGATCTTTCCGTCACCGATGTGTCCCGTGTAGAGAGCCTTCTTTGCAGTCTCTACAACTTTTTCTACAGGAACCTTGGCAACAACGATTTCAATTTTCACCTTCGGAAGAAGTGTCATTTCAATAGGAACTCCGCGGTAGTACTCGCTGGCACCCTTCTGCATTCCGCATCCCATTACGTTTACAACAGTCATACCTGTTACGCCGATAGAGTTCATTGCAACCTTAAGCTGGTCGAACTTACTCTGTCTTGTAACAATAACAACCTTGTGTGCAGAAATATTTGTCTTTGAAGGAACAGTATCTGGTGCAACAAGAACAGGAACTGTATCTTTACCGCCAGCAAGGTCAATTCCTGCTTCGTTTGCTTCTGCAACTTCTTCTGCTGAATATCCAAGACTGAATCCTGCATATCCAGAATCGATACCGTGCTCGAGCTTGTCAAGACCGATAATTTCTTCCTTGGCTGTAACACGAAGTCCAATAATGGCCTTGATTACAAGGAATGTGATTGTAATTGTAATTGCTGTCCATGCGGCAACACTTGCAAATCCAAGAAGCTGGAGTCCAAGAAGTTCGAATCCGCCGCCGTAGAAAAGTCCCTTAAGCTGTTCACCCTGAGCATTTGCAATTGCATATCCGGGAGCTGTAGGTGTGGCAAAAAGACCTACTGCAATTGTTCCCCAGATACCGTTAAAACAGTGAACTGCAACGGCACCAACCGGATCATCAATGTGAAGTACATAGTCAAGGAACCATACACCGAATACTACAAGAAGACCGGCAACAGTACCAATTATGATTGCACCGAAACAATCTGTTACGTCACAGGGGGCTGTAATTGCTACAAGACCTGCAAGTGAAGCGTTAAGACACATTGTTACATCAGGCTTACCGTACTTAATCCATGTAAAAATCATACATACAACAGTTGCTACAGCAGGAGCTACAGTTGTTGTAAGGAAGATTGAACCGAGCTGTTCTATAGAAGTTGCAGCAGCACCGTTGAATCCGTACCAACCCAACCAAAGGATAAAGACACCGAGTGCTCCGATAGGAAGGTTGTGTCCAGGGAAGGCATGAACTTTTGTTACCTTGCCCTTTTCGTCATAGTCAAATTTTCCGATACGCGGTCCAAGAAGCTTGGCACCAATAAGAGCAGAAATACCACCGACCATGTGAATTGCGCACGAACCTGCAAAGTCGTGGAATCCAATCTGTGCAAGCCATCCGCCGCCCCAGATCCAGTGTGCTTCAATCGGGTAAATCAAAGCAGAAATAACTCCTGAATAAATACAGTATGAAAGGAACTTTGTGCGTTCTGCCATAGCTCCGGAAACAATTGTTGCTGCAGTTGCACAGAACACAAGGTTGAATACAAAACCAGAGAAGTTGAAATTCTCATATGCAGTAAAAATATCGAAACCGGGTTTTCCGATAAATCCAACCAGGTCTTCTCCGAGAAGCAGACCAAAACCAATAAGAATGAACATTACTGTACCAATACAGAAGTCCATCAGGTTCTTCATAAGAATGTTACCGGTATTCTTGGCACGGGTAAATCCCGTTTCTACCATTGCAAAACCGGCCTGCATCCAGAAGACCAACGCTGCGCCTATCAAAAACCAGACGCCAAAAACCAGACTACTAGCTTCTTCCATAATTTACTCCTTTCTGGGTATAAAAAAAACGTGCATAGAATTCCGCCTCTGACCAGAAGAAGAAAACTATGCACGTCTTTGTGCAAAAATAAAAATGTCCCTAAAACTCTCTCGCTTAACCCGCTGCAGAATCATCCTTGATCAGCAGCAGGCTTTATTTTTTTTAACTTAGATGCGGAACAAAAGGTCCTCGTATGACGGGAACGGTTTGTAGTCCTCTCCGAGAAGAGGCTCAATCTCATCTGCAACAGCACGTGTTTCTGCCATAGCCGGAATAACCGAAGAAACGTATTCTTTGGCAACAGCCATGCAGTCTCCAGCCTGTTTTGCAGAAATATGCTTTTTGGAAAGGTCTTCGGCCTTAACAGCAAGCTCATCAACAAGAGCCGAAAGCTTTGTAAGAAGAGCACTCTCAGAAGCACACTTTGCCGAAGGAACAACAGACTTAAGATCAATTACAGTCTTGCTTACAGCGTTCATGTACTTGAATGCGGCAGGCATAATGTCTTTGTTAATCATCTCGAGCATTGTCTCTACTTCGATGTTAAGAATCTGTGTGTACTTTTCAAGCTTAATCTCGAAGTGACTCTTCATTTCTACATCGGTATAAACGCCCATCTCTGTAAAGAGTTTGATATTCTTTGCATCAAGGTAGCGTTCCATTGCTTCAGGAAGAGTGCGCAGGTTAAGAAGTCCGCGCTTTTCTGCCTCTGCAATCCAGCTTGAATCGTATCCGTTTCCGTTGAATACAATCTTCCAGTGTTCTGTAATTTCGCGCTTGATAAGAGCGTTAAGGGCACTGTCAAAGTCCTTTGCACTTTCGAGTTCATCAGCAAACTGCTTAAGTGTATAAGCAACAATTGCATCAAGAGTTGTGTTAGGACCTGAGATAGAAAGTGAAGAACCGCATGAACGGAACTCAAACTTATTTCCTGTAAACGCAAACGGTGATGTTCTGTTGCGGTCTGTAGAATCCTTTGGAATCGGAGGAAGTACATCAGCACCGATAGACATCTTCTGCTGTGACTTGTCGTCATAAGGAGTTCCGTCTTTGATTGACTTGAGAACAGCTTCGAGTTCATCTCCAAGATACATAGAAATGATAGCTGGCGGTGCCTCGTTTGCTCCAAGACGATGATCATTTCCTGCAGAAGCTACAGAAATGCGCAAAAGATCCTGATTTTCATCAACTGCCTTTATTACAGCTGTAAGGAAAAGAAGGAACTGTGCATTCTTGCGCGGTGTATCACCGGGTTCAAGAAGGTTTTCACCTTCGTTTGTAGACATTGACCAGTTGTTATGCTTTCCGCTTCCGTTAAGACCGGCGAAAGGCTTTTCATGAAGAAGACATACAAGTCCGTGTCTGCGGGCTACCTTTTTCATTACTTCCATTGTAAGCTGGTTCTGGTCAGCAGAAAGGTTTGTTGTAGAGAAAATAGGTGCCATCTCGTGCTGTGCAGGAGCGACTTCGTTATGTTCTGTCTTTGAAAGAATTCCATACTTCCAGAGAGTGTTGTTAAGGTCTTCCATGTATGCAACAATTCTTGGCTTGAGTGCTGCAAAGTACTGGTCGTCCATTTCCTGACCCTTTGACGGTTTTGCACCAAAAAGCGTGCGGCCTGTCATGCGAAGGTCTTTGCGCTGGCTGTAGAGTTTTTCATCAACAATGAAATATTCCTGCTCAGGTCCAACTGTTGTAGAAACATGTGTTGTTGATGTATTGCCAAACAGTTTAAGGATGCGTAGAGCCTGCTTGTTGAGTGCTTCCATTGAGCGCAGGAGTGGAGTCTTTTTATCCAAAGCTTCACCTGTGTATGAACAGAAAGCTGTAGGAATACAAAGAGTATGCTCCTTTACGAAAGGATATGCTGTAGGATCCCAGACAGTGTATCCTCGTGCTTCAAATGTGGCGCGGCGTCCTCCTGACGGGAATGAAGATGCATCAGGTTCTCCCTTTACAAGTTCTTTTCCGCTGAAAGACATTATGACAGTACCGTCACTCTGCGGAGTAATAAAACTGTCGTGCTTTTCAGCAGTAATTCCTGTAAGAGGCTGGAACCAGTGTGTAAAATGTGTAGCTCCCTTCTCTATTGCCCATTCTTTCATGGCATGTGCAACCTGATTGGCTACATCAAGATTGAGCGGTTCGCCATCATCAAGTGTTTTTTTAAGGGCCTTAAAAGTTTCTTTAGGCAATCTTTCCTTCATAACTTTCTGGTTAAAAACCATACTGCCAAAAAGTTCCGGTACGTTGGGCATAAATCCTCCTGCTGGAATATTATTCCATAAATAAAAAAGGCGATGCGAACAACTGCATATTATTGCCTTGTTCGCATCGCCTTTGATGCTTATGACTTCATCTTAATGAATCATAAAAAAAACGTCAATACCTTTTGGAATATTCTCTTAATTTTTTAGCGTAATGTTAATTTAACATCACAAGCATAAATTTTAATGCTTCGACGGTTGAATTAAAGATCGCATAATTGAACCGTTGAGAAATTGACGGGGCAAGAAAAGCCGCTACCTTTAAGCGATCACGAGGTGGCGGTTTTTTTTTTGCCATGCGGAGGCTAAAAAATGGCAAAAAGGAACACCAGCAACAACCCTCTATTTAGGGAAATCCGTGAACTGGAAGAAAAGGCACTGAAAGCGGGAATCATCGAAAAAGGCGACATCAAGACATCGGAAGCCATGCGCGAAGAAGCGTGGGAGTGTTTTTTAATCAGCCGCAGAGAATGGCTTGAAAGCATGATACAAGACCATGCTTTGAAAACAGGGGGCGCACAATGAGCGGCTACCCTATCGAACTAATCACCAACTACAGGGCGGGAAAAATCAGCCGCCAGCAATTCGCAAAACAATTCAGCGACTGGCAGAAATCGCGCGGCATTAACTACGACTGCAAGGGAACGGCGGACAGGCTGGGCGTTCATGTTGAGTACAGGGGGACAACGGCAACAATTCGCGACGGAAAATTAAGTTTTATCACGGGCGACAATTGTGAGCCGAACAGCCCGACACATTTTTTATGGCATGAAGCAAATTCTGTTTTTGAATTCCGCCGCAAGGTTGATTTTTCCCTCAATGCGAGAAACGACGGGGGCGCAAAATGGAATTAAAAGATATTCCCGAAAGCGCGGTAATTCAGCAAGTGAAACAGGTAATCAAAGTAACGAGATTGAAAATCCAGCGCATAAACACGGGCTGTTTCACAATCGGCGAGGGACGAAACCGCCGCTATATCAAGACGGCGGACGCGGGGACTTGCGATTTTGAGGGCTACGACAATATCGGGCGATTTGTAGCGATTGAGTGCAAGCGACCGAGCGGCGGGCGATTATCGCCAGCGCAAAAAGAGCGAATCGCCGACATAAACCGCAAAGGCGGCGTGGCTTTCGTAGCACACAGCGGCGAAGAAGCCCTGCAAAAGCTAAAAGAAAATCATTGCATATAAGGGGGTGCAAAATGCAGGAAGAAAAAGAAAAACGGGAAATCCCGACACCAGCAATTTTATTGACCATGCTGGGGCAGCTAAACGACAAGGCTTTCGAGAAAGAAGCCGTTTTACAGTGCGAAGAGAGCGGCGCGAACATTGCCAAATTGCAGGGCTTTCTTGCGGGCGTTCGCAAGTATAAACAGCTCATGCGCGATAACGGCTACACATTCGACATCAAGTTCGACGGCACAACAGAGCGCAAACTTTCATTTTTCGGCGAGGACGGCTGCGAGTTAGATCTTCACGAATTGCGCGTAACAGTAGCGGAAATCGACAGCTTGGTAGAATCCACCGCATACGACGAGTTTAAAGAGCTATGGCACGCCGCCGTAGAAACTCAAAAAGATTGGCTATTCTACACCAGCGAAAAAGGCCGCGATTTACATTTTGCTAAAGGCTGGTATGAATCCATGACCGAGATTGACAACAATATGCAGCGATTGCATACGGCATTAGAAGCAGCGGAAAAAGAAGCCGCAAGCAGCCTGCCGTTTGACGACGACGCGGTAGAACCTAGCGGAGAAAAACTGCCGGAGAATATCGGCAGATAATGGGACGGAGCCAAAAGGCCGTTGCAGCGGCATAGGGGCTTTTTGGTTGCAGCCACTACACTGCAATCAATAGCGGGTTCAATTCCCGCACGTAATCTATAGGGCGAAAAGCTGGCCAGCGTTCGACCTTACAAAAATATTTTTTACGAGGTGCGAAAAAATGAAAAATGCAATTTATGAAATCTGCCAAAAATTGCGCGGATATGTAGCCGACGCAGAATACTTTGAAGTGCTCAAAGCGAACAGGAACGAAAACGGAGACATTGTTGTAGTTTGCCGCGAGGTAAATCCGGAAGCCGAAACAAAGGCAGAATCACAGGGGGCACAGAATGAAAGTAACTAACAGGCTTCACTTGCCCGAAGCGTTCGTCAAAGCCGTAAGCATAGAACGCCACAACAAAGCGGGCTGCTATTCAGCAACAACCCTTAACAAGGGCACAAAAGAAATAATTTTGCAGGAGCGACACTGGGACGAGTTCACCGTTGACGCAGCCGACAGTGTGTGGGCGACCTTCGGAACGGCCGTTCATGCAATCATGGAGAAATACGAGGACGGCAATTTTCACGAAGAAGCGTTCGACATTGCCGTTTCAAAATCCCGCGTAACAGGCGTTGTAGACAGTTATGACATGGAGCGCGGAATTATTAACGACTGGAAAACGGCCAGCGTGTACAAAGTAATGAAAGCCGACTTTTCGGATTGGTACAAACAGGGATTGGCCTACGCGTGGCTTTTGAAACAGAACGGGCTGGAAGTTCGCCGCTGCCGTTTCATTGCATTATTAAAAGACTACAGCATGACAAAGGCAAAGACAGACCACACCTATCCACAATCGCCTGTATTTGTCTATGAGTTCGAGGTTACACCCGAAGAGCTGGAACAGACAGGGGAAAGAATCGCCGCAAAAGTAAAGGCTATCGAAGCGGCAGAAAAACAGGGCGACGACGACATAGAGCCATGCACCGCAGAAGAGCGCTGGGCAGACGGCGAAAAATGGGCGGTAATGAAAAACGGCCGCAAATCAGCCGTTCGCGTATTCGATACAGAAATCGACGCGGAAAACTGCGCGGGCGAGCTTGGCAATTCGCACTACGTAGAACACCGCCCAGCAGTCAGCAGGAAGTGTGGCGACTATTGCCTTTGCAAAGACTTCTGCAATTTCTACAAATCACAGAACGGGGGCGCGAAATGACAGACTTAAACAGCGTTGTTGAAATCGGACGGCTTACCCGCGATATAAGCGAGCGCGATTTTGCGTATACAACAGCGGGCAAAGCACGGCTAAACCTTAGCATTGCCGTAAACCGTAGCGAGAAGCGCGGCGGAGAATGGGCGGACAAGGTAAGTTTTTTTGATGTGACCGTTTGGGGCAAGACAGCGGAAAACATCAAGCCATATCTGCACAAGGGCAAGCAGATAGCCGTGGACGGCTACCTTGACCAGCAGAGGTGGGAAAAGGACGGCGTGAGATACAGCAAGGTTTGTATCATCGCGAACAATGTACAGTTGCTCGGCGGCAACGAAGCGCAGGGAGCGGCACAGCCGACAGCCCCGCAAGAACCAGCGGGCGACTATTCGGACGCAGACGGCGGCGACTTTCCCGAAGATATACCGTTCTAACAGGGGGCAGACATGATACAGAGCGAAGAAATAAGCGAACTTTTAGCCGCGCTGGTAGAAGTTCAAAGCGAATTGCAGACAATTCAAAAAGGCGAAACCGCACAAGGAAACAAGTTTTCTTACAAATACGCAAGCCTTGACGCAATCGCACAGGAAATAAAGCCTATTTTGCATAATCACGGGGTAGCCTATATGCAGAGCGTAGGCGGTTTGAATACAAATGCGCTGACCCTTACAACACGCATTTTTAACAACAAGGGGCAATACATCGAGGACACCGCCGTTTTACCACCTGTAAACGGCGGAAGCAATGCGGCACAGGCTTTAGGCATGAGCATTACTTATATGCGTCGATATGCGTTAAGTGCAATGCTCGGAATTACCAGCGATGAAGATACAGACGGAAACGGTTATAAAACAACTCCAACACAGGAGAACCAGCAACCACAGAAAACGACGGAAAAACAGCCGCAACCGACTACTTCATCAAAAAAGACATCAAAAACGAAACAGCCCGCAAAGTTGCCGTTCACACCAAAGGGCGGCGAATCGACACCCGAAGAAAAGGCGCGAATAAAAGAACTTTGCGAAGCGAAATACGCAGACGGCAAGCGGATTTTCAGCAATGAAGAAATCAAGACATACAGCGGTTACAGGCAGACGAAAACCGCCCGCGAATTGATAGCGTTCATTGAAAACGCCCTGCGCAACAGACGCGGTGACGCGCCCGAATTGCCGCCAGCCGAACCAGCCCCGCCCGCACAGCCGAGCGCGGAAGATTTGGCAGAGCAGGCTTTGACGGAAGCACAGCAACCGGTTGACATTTTCTAGGAGGGCGGCGGGAATGGTTCAGTATGTGTTAAAGCGGGTAACCATCGCGGGCAGAATCGCGTTTGAACCGCCCGCCGACGCAGGGGCGAGCGAGAACATAAAACGCGAACTGCGCAAATGCCGCGACAAGCACAATGATTATGTACTGCTTACCATTCAGCCGCCGAAGAAGCCGCGCACGACTGGGGAACATTCGCAGAACCACCACCTTAACGGGCATATCATGCAGATTTGCAACGAAACGCAAAACTCATACAACGCCGTAAAAGACGAAATCAAACGGATAGCAACCGAAGAAATGGGCTACCCATACGAGGAAATCAACGGGCATATACACCCGATAGGCGAAAGCGAAAGTTCAACGGACGAGTGCGCGAAGCTGATAGAAGCCGCTCATGTATTGGCGGCGGATTTAGGAATTATTTTACAGGAGTAAAACACTATGAATATCAACATCAAAAATTGCGATGTAAACATCATCACAGGAACGGAAACACTGGAAATCAGCGGAAAAACAGGAATCACAGCCGCAGATAAAACGCCAGCGACAAACACAGAATCAACACCAGCAGAGGAAACGGGGGTTATTTCACAAATGACCTACACGCCTAAATCAATTTTGAAAAACTTTGACAATGTGCGAATCGGCGACCGCGTTAGACTGCCCGCCTTTACCGTTCCAGCCGTAAAAATGGACGGCGAAGAGGTGCTGGCTTTTGATGAAAAACACATCAACGCAGACGAAGCCATAGTTATTGGCAAAGACGAAAACGGCGATTTGATTTTGATTTTCGACCATTGCCTTTTTGAAAGCGCAATAGATTTGAACAACGAAAAGCGTTTTGAAATGACACAGCTGGGGCAGTATTTGCAAAGCGAGTTTTTACGGGCAATGAATGGCGCGGGAATCCCCGCCGAAAGTTGCGGGCTTATCAGCAAAGAAGAGATGTTCGGCGACCATGCGCTTGAATATTTCAAGACAGGGCGCAACCGCATAGCCTTTGATTTTGATGAAGATTATAGCCGCTACTATTGGCTTTCGACATTGTACGACGAAGAAGCGAGTGCGGCTTTTTTCTGCGTTGCCAACGACCGTGGCTTTGCCAACTACGGCTACGCGAGCAGTGCGGGCAATGACGTTCGCCCCCGCTTCATAATCCATAAATCATAAAATCTGCGGGGCTGTACGCCCCGCGTAACAGGGGAATAAATGGAAACACGAGATATAGAACTTTACAGAAAATGTGAAGATGAAGTTTCAGCCGAACACCCTTTTTATTGCGTGTGTGGAAGATTAGCAACGGGTTTGCATGTGAAATGCGTTGCGCAAAGTTCAGACAAGGCGGTTGAGCGCAGATACAACAAAGCAATTAAGGGCAAAAAATGACAGAAACGGAAAAAGAGCAACGCCGCTACGCGCTGGCAATCAGCGGCGGCGTTTGCGAGGTATGCGGGCGACCATTGCGCGACGGACAGCCGCAGGGGGCACACCGCATAGGAAATACAAAAGCGAACCGCGCGAAATACGGCGATTTTGTAATAGACCACCGTTTTAATATCGGCATGACCTGCAGCCTAAAGTGCAACGGAGCTTTAGACATAAGCCGCGATATTGGCGCAGTAATAAGGCTTTGCGCGCGGATATATGCAGCCGAATCGCAAAAATACGAGGGGACAAAATGAAAAAAGCCTATTTTCAATATTACGAAACATTCGAGAACATTCTCGAAAAAATAAAAGATATTGAAGAGCGCGAACACATGCGCAAAACAATAATAAATTACGGGCTACACGGAACACTACCCGCCGTCCTTTCAGAATTGGAAGAAATGGCGTGGACAATCTGCAAAGACTTAATCGATCAGCAGCAGCACCGCCGCGAAGTAAACGCAGCGAACCGCACCGGCAAAAAATCCGCACCGGCAACAACCGAGGAAAAGCCAAAAACTGCAAATAAAAAGAAAATCCAATTTATACCGCCAACAAAGGAAGAAGTTGACGCTTATTGCAAAGAACGACGCAACGGAATAACGGGCGAACAGTTTATTGAGTATTACACAAACAAACAACGGCCGTGGACAATTGGCAATCAAAAAGAACCTATGAAAGATTGGCGGGCAGCTGTAAGGCAATGGGAAAGAACAGAACGTAAAGCAAACAATAAGGCAGCCGGCACAATGTGGGCGAACAATTCCACAGACGCCGACACCGCAGGTTATGAGGATTTATTTTAATTTTTGCAGGAGGGGCAAAAATGGAGGAAATGAACGTTTTTATTAAACAATTCTGCGGCAGATTTAACGAAATGACGCCGGAGGAAATAAAAGCCCGCGACGAAGAAATAGCAAAGCTGGAAGAAAAACAAGCCCAGCGCGATAAATTGGAACGCTACCAAAAAAGCGGAGTTCCGGAGCGCTATTTTAATGAATCATTGGACACATACAAAATAACTAACGACATGCAGGCCACAGCAGCCAAAGCAGCTACAAATTTTTTACACGCGGCAAAATGCGGCGAGTTCAAAAGTTTGGTAATGATTGGCAACGCCGGAACCGGTAAAACACATCTAGCCTGCGCGATCATACGCGAGGCCGGCGGCAAATACCGCACAGCGCCGGACATTGTAGAGGAAATGCGCCGCGCAAAATCATTTACGGCGAACGATACCGAGGCGGATATTATCAAATATTACGGCCATGTTCCTTTATTGGTAATTGACGAAATCGGGCGCGGCATTGCAGCAACCGACGAAAAATACATGTTGTATCAAATCCTTAACGCGAGATATAACACGCGCAAGCCTACGGTTTTAATAAGCAACCATAAAAAGGCGGATTTTTTACAGTATATCGGCGTAGCAGCGGCCGACAGATTAGTCGAAAGCGCCGAGGTTTGGGAATTGAACGGCGAAAGCTACCGCCGCGAATTGAGGGCGCAAAATGGCTAAACCGCAGAACCGCACGGTTTCTGTAATGCCATATTTTGAACGCCCCGAAAGCGACGACCAGCAGCTTTTTAATTTTCAATTTGAATTTAAAAAAGGAAACGCGCAGGCTTTGGCGGGAATGTATAAAAAATTATACGAGGTGGCTTACAAAACCATAAACAACCGGAGCCGAACAAATGAACGTATAGCAGCATTGAGCGCCACAGAGCGACAGCAAAAAGCGCACGACGCCGCAACGTACATTATAGAGCAATTTCTTAAACGGCCGGCCTTTGTAATTACGGACAGTATAACGGGGTATTTGTATACGCGCATAAATTGGGAATTGTACGGAAAAGACCACCAATACAAACGCGATCAAATGGTGGTATATACGGACAAATTGCCGGAACGTGACGGCGCGCGTATCAAATATAAATACCTAGTAAAAGACGTAATCACGGGAATAGATACAACCTACGAAAGCGTAGCGGAATTGTACTTAAACCCAGCATTTAAGGGATTGAGAAAAAAGCGGCTAGTTGAATCCATAAGAACCGGCCGCAAATGGAAAAACTACATTTTTAATATCTTAGAGGTCATAGAATGATTAACTTAAACGAACACGCCAAAAAGGCGCAGGAAATAGCATTTAATCGCTGGTATAAAAAGGACGTAGAATACAACACGCCCGCAATTTTGAAACATTGCGCCGGCGAAGTATGCGAGGCCGTAGAGACTTATAACGATTATTTATACGAGGATAGCAAAGGACGTCGCGACAAATTAGCCGCAGAATTGGCGGACATAATCACCTGCGCGCTTATTGCAGCAGCTAACGAGGACATAGACATAGAAAAGGCTTTGCAGGATTGCCAGCAGAAAAACGAGGCGCGAGCAATAGAGGGGTTAAAATGATTAAATGCACAATATGCGAGCACCACCAGTGCGACGTCGCGAAACATACCTGCAGTAAATGCAAAACAAAAATTATTTATGGCGTAATACAGGAGCCATTTATAGAGTGCTGCCAATATTTCACTATGACAGAATCAGAAAAACAGCGACGGGCATATTTTAAGAAAATAAACAGCCTGCCAATAGACGACAGCGGCCGCGGAGGTAAAAAGAAATGAAAAAAATATACATCAGCGGAAAAATAACAAACAACGCAAATTATAAAGCCGACTTTGAGGCGGCAGAATTGGCGCTTAAAATTGCAGGCTTTCAGCCGGTAAACCCAGCGGAGGAACACCTGCCGGACGGCGCCACATGGGCGGACTACATGCGCCACGACATAAAATTATTATGCGATTGCGACGCTATATACATGCTAAACGGCTGGCGAGAATCAGTAGGCGCAAAGATTGAGCATAAGCTGGCGCGGGATCTAGGAATAGAAATTATTTACGAGATTAAAAAGCCGGTATATAACACAGAATACAGACACGCGCAATATATGAAAAACCGCGAGGAAACGCTTAAAAAGCAAAAGGAATACGACGACCAGCACCGCGAGGAAATAAACAGAAAAGCCCGCGCACGTTATCGGGCAAAATGCGGGATAAAAGCAATTAAGGAGGCGGAATAAATGCAGGATTGGAGCGGAAATAAAAAAGCCGTATTTGTAACAAACGGCGACAGCAGCCACAGCCAGCAAGCCCGCGCCGATTGGGACTACTACGCAACCGACCCGCGAGCCGTAGCGGCACTAATAAAACGGGAACGGTTCAGTCCCGAAATACAGATGAAAAGAGCAAAGCAATTATATTATGCACTCACAGTCGGCTTTAGTATCGGATATAAAGACTGTAAAAGATTTTATCTTGTTCCATAGGAGGAAAAAAAATGAAAAAAAGATTTACTTTTGTTTACGAATTTCTGAGTGGCGGCTGGTCGTTTCTATGTATCTATGCGGATACACTAAAAGAGGCGGAAGAAATGTTTTTCCGTCAAATGACAGAATTTGTAGAGATAACAAAAATTGAATGTGAGTAAAAAGGAGAAAGCAGGAAAAAAAACGGCTATTTATTGTCATTACGGGGCGCAATTTTGCAAATAAAACGCAAAAAAGCGCCTTTTTTATTAAAAAAAATGACTATAAAGGTATGAGGATAACCTGCGAAACAAAAGACACACTGCCGCTTTCCGCATTAACCGAGTTTCAAGGCGGATTAAAGAAGCGCACGACAGAAGATACAAAGAAAATCGAAAAGAGCATAAACGATTACGGCTTCGCAACGCCGTTTTTTGTTTGGAAGCATGACGGAATAAACAGCGTATTGGATGGTCACGGCAGACTACAGACCTTAAAGGAAATGCAGAAACGCGGTGAGGAAATCCCCGCGCTTCCCGTCGTATACATCGACTGCGCCAACGAAGCGGCCGCAAAAAATCTATTGTTGCGTATTTGCAGCACATACGGCAAAATGACAGCCGAAAGCGTAGCGGCATTTTTGGGCGAATTGAAAATAGATTTTTCAGAAATCGCCCTGCCCGACGGAGTATTAGACCTCGGAAAATTGGAGCCGGAAGAAACAAAAGACGACGACGAGGCTCCAGCATTAAAGCCGGACGAAGTAGCAGACAGCCAGCGCGGGCAGCTTTACCGATTGGGGCGACATTTTCTTTATTGCGGCGACAGTACCAGCGCGGAGGACATGGCCGCTTTAATGCAGGGAACGCGCGCCGATTTAATCGTAACAGACCCGCCTTACAATGTAGCATACACCGGCAAAACAGCGGACGCGTTAAAAATTGATAATGACGCAATGGACGACGCAGGCTTTAAAGATTTTTTAATTAAAGCATTTAAGACAATGCTGGAACCATTGAAAGCCGGAGGCGCGTTTTATATATGGCATGCAGACCTTAAAGGCGCAATTTTCAGAGAGGCGCTGCAGGAATCCGGCGGACAATTACGGCAATGTTTAATATGGGTAAAAAACGTAATGACATTAGGCCGGCAGGATTGGCAGTGGCGACATGAGCCTTGTTTATACGGCTGGAAAAATGGCGCTAATCACTATTGGGACGGCCGCAGAGATTTAACCACAGTGTACGACGAAAAGCCGGACTATAAAAAAATGAATAAGGAACAGCTGCTGCAAGAAATAACCAAACTGCGAGGCGACAACGTACCGAACACAATTATTTACGAGGATAAGCCGGCGCGGAATGAGGAACATCCGACAATGAAGCCGGTTAAATTATTCCAGCGGCTTATTAAAAACAGCAGCAAAGAGGACGACGCAATATTAGACCCGTTCGGCGGCAGCGGTACGTCAATAATAGCATGCGAGAAATTAAACCGCACGGCTTACGTAATGGAATTAGATCCGCACTATTGCGACGTAATCAGAAAACGCTGGACGAAATGGGCGGAGGAAAACGGCGTAAATGCAGGATCGGGGGCGCTTAAATGAGTAATGAGTTTTTGTGGAATCAATTCTGCAGATTGGGCGAAATGATAGGCGACGGACTAGCAGACGAACCGGACGGCGCGTGGATAAGAAAAGAATATAGACAAATAGCAATAGTGCTGGGAGTGGCAAAGCCGTCAGACTTTAGAAAAACGCGCAAAAATCATAATAAACAAATAAACGATTTTATGACGGAACGCTTGAAAATTGCAGCGTGTAAAAAATGTGGAGGAAAACTAAAGCAGACACGCTTCGGTTCATTACGGGGAAAATGCGACAAATGCAATTTAATATATGTATTAGGGAAAACAAAACGAACTAAGACGAAATAAAACGAAAACAACGAACGCGAACGAAATAAAACGAAAATAACGAAAGTAGCAAGTAAGAACACGAAAACGCGAAGCATTAAGAGGGGGCGAAAATGGGACGCCATAGAAACTATAAGAAAAAAGACGTATTAGACGCAATCGACGGCAGCTACGGCATAGTTTCCACAGTAGCCGCAAAACTACATTGTAATTGGCATACGGCCGACGAATATATAAAGAAATGGCCGGAAACATTGCAGGCGCTAAGCGACGAAGAAGAAAGCAAGCTGGACTGTGTAGAGGGAAAAGCCATAAAAAAAATAAATGAGGGCGACGGCGCAATGATACGCTTTTATTTAGCGACAAAAGGCAAAAAGCGCGGTTTTACATACGACGAAAAGCTGGAGGCAGACGAAACCGCAGAGGACAAAGAATTGAACATCATTACTGACGACGCAGCAACCGGAGGCGGCGAAATTACCGAGGCGGACGAATGAACATAAAAACCAGTGAACTATTCGCGGCGGTATATAACGACGTATACAACGATATTTTACAGCATAAACACGAGCGCTACACATTCAACGGCGGACGCGCCAGCTGTAAGTCGTCGTTTATTTCACTAATGATAGTAATTTTAATTGTACTACACCCGAACTATAACGCCGTAATCGTACGCAGATACAGCAAGAGCCTGCGCCGTTCCGTATTTAATCAAATTGTATGGGCTATAAATAAATTAGGATTGAGGCAGAAAAAAGGACAGAAAACCGGCTTTAAAATACCGAAGTCAAAAACAATCGCTCTGCCTATTACATACGTACGCGCAGACGGCACCGAGCAAATAATAGACTTTGTAGGCCTGGACGATCCGGAGAAGCTGAAATCAATTAAAACCGAATACGGCTACACCGCTATTTTGTGGGTGGAGGAAAAGACCGAAGTCGACCCGACAAACCTGCATAATTTAATTATTTCAGCATTACGCGGCGGCGATACGTTCTACACATTCGAGAGTTTCAACCCGCCAAGCGCTAAACGCCATTGGTGCAACACGGAATTAAAAGCGGAGGACAAACACCGGCGAATAGTATTTACAACGTATAAAGACATACCGCGCGCATGGCTTGGCGTAAATATCATACATGACATTATAACGACAAAGAAAAACAACAAACGCGCATACGAAAACATATACGAGGGAAAAGCAACCGGCACCGGCTTAAACATCTTCGAAAATATCCAGCTACGCGAAATAAAAGACGAGGAAATACAAAGCTGGGACGAAACCCTGCAGGGTATAGATTGGGGCTATTATCCGGATCCATACGCATACGGCTCTATGCACTACGACGCGAAAACCGCAACGCTTTATATATGGGACGAATTATATTTATATAAGCACGGAAACGACGAGGCGTTCAAAAAGACGGCCGAACACATGGAGGCGCACGGCATGAGCATTTACGAGGACAGACAGACAGCCGATAGTGCCGAGTCGAAAAGCGTCGCAGACTTTCACAAATGGGGCGGCGATACACGCGGAGCCATGAAAGGAAAAGGCAGCCGCGACGCCGGCTTTAAATGGCTGCAAGGATTGCGCGCTATTGTAATAGACCCCGTACGCTGCCCGCATGCAGCCGACGAGTTTACATTATACGAGCATGAAATAGACAAGCGCACCGGCGAAATTATGGAGGGTTACCCCGAGGGACAGCCCGACCACTATTTAGCGCTAACACGCTATGCAACCGAACGAACGTGGCGGCATGCAGGCGCATAAATGGCCGTAAAAAATGACTATAAGCACAGAGGAAAAAATAAACATGTTTGAGAAAATAAGGGGCTTTTTTATGAACATCTTAAACTATTTCCATACGTACAAGATTGAGGACTTGACCGGCGTAGAGACAAACATAACCAGCGAAATGTACCGAAAAATTACGCTATGGGCGGATATGATGAACAACCACGCACCGTGGAACGCAGAGGCGAAACCATGCGGAATATTGCCACAGATTGCTGGGCGATTAAATTATTTTGTAACGCGCGAAATAGGCCTCGACGTAGAAAACGAGGCAATAAAAAAGCCAATGAAACACCTTAACGCAAACATAGGCAAGGTCGTAGAATATATCACATTTACGGGCGCAGGATTGCTCCGCCCTATTTATGCGGCTAATAAATTGCAGTATGAAATTATCCCGCTGGGCAATTATCTGCCGACAAAATACGACTTTGACGGAACACTAACCGGCGCAATTATTCTTAAACAGATTATTACAACCAAAAAGGCTTTTATTTTATGCGAAATACACGACTTCGACGGAATCAGCCATAAAGTAACAAACAAACTATACGAAAACACAGACGGCAACCTGCGGCAGGTTCCGCTTACAGCATGCGAACAAACGGCAGAAATTACGCCGGAGTATACGTGGAATAATTGCGGCCGCCCTATGATTATTGAATACCGCAGCAGCGTAACAAATAAAATAGACGGTTCAAACGTACCGGTTGCGCTAATCAACGACGCCGTAGACCTAATCGAAAAAGCAGACCGACAGTTTGCGCGCATGGATTGGGAACAAGAGGCCGGCGAAAAGCGTATTTTTGCAGATCGCGACATGTTCACAAAACGCACCAGCAGGAACGGCGAAACCGACACCGTAGTTTTGAGTAAATCATTAAATAAACTTATTCAGAAAATCGACGGCGACGGCAGCGGCAACGGCGAGAAAATCCACGAATACAGCCCCGAACTTCGCACCACAGCGCAAAACGAATATTTACAGCAGGTATTTAGACGCATTGAATTAACATTGAACGTCGGCAAAGGAACCGTCAGCGACGCCGAAAGCGTACAGCAGACCGCCACACAGTACAGCGGAGGCAGACAAGAACTGTTCGCAATCGTAGATAAAATCGAGGACGAAATAGCCGCAAAGTATGAGGAAACCGCGCTTGTATTTGCATACATGGCCGCGGCGTATGGCATGCCGGACGCACCAGCAGACAACGCAAAGCCGGAGGAATTATACACAATAAAGTGGAATGACGACCAAACACGCAAAGACATACAGCTGGCAAAACAGACAGCGCTGCAGGAAATTAGCGCGGGCGTCTTGAACAAATGGGAATACCGCCGCGACTTTTTCGGCGAGGACGAAGCAGCAGCAAAAGCCAACGTGCCACCGGAACCAGCAGCAGCCAGCCCGTTTGATTTAATGTAATTTAGATAAGGTTTTAGACATGGGAAAAACAAAAAAAATAAATATCTGCGGTATTGAATACACAGTAAATTATATTGAGCCAAACAGCCGCGTTGATAATTTTATGGGGCGTTCAGACCCACAAAAGGCATTAATTACAATAAATAGCACAATGGCCGAGGACGTGCAGAAACAAACATTAATACATGAATGGCTGCACGCCGTTTTAATGAATTATTCATTAAATGAGAATGACAACGAAATATTAGTGCAAACCATTGCGTCTGAATTATTCAGGAACGGTTTTGAAATCATAAAATAAAGAGGTGTAAAACATGAGCAACAGAAACAAAAACAAACGCGTAGCCCGCCACATGACAGCAGAAGAAAAAAAAGCAGTAATCGCCGTAAAGCAGGCGGTCAACAATCAGCCATTACGCAAGCGCATTATTTACGCATTGCGCATTATTGGCGGCAGGTGGTAGTCTATGCTTTCGCCGCGCTATTTAGAGGGCTTAAGCGACGAAATAGTAGAAATCTACGCACAGCTTGAAGCCGATGTATTGCAGGATATGGCGCGCCGTATTGCACGATTGGGAAAAGTAACCGAGGCGACAAAATGGCAGGCGCAGCTTTTAGCAGAAACCGGAGCCTTAAAAAAGGACGTAAACCGGCTATTAAAAAAATATGATCCTGCAATACAAAAAGAAATAAAAGCAATTTATAACGACGCGCTTATTAAAAACGCCCGTGCGGACAACCGCATATTTACGGAGGCATTAGGCCACGGCGTAAGCGATATAAACGCGCAGGTCATGCTCGCAAGTATAAAAAAAACACACAGCGACCTTTCACGCCTAACCATTACAACCGCATACACAACCGAGCAGCAGTTTGTGCAGCAGGCTAATAACGCATATATGCAGGTAGCAACCGGCGCTGTAGATTATGACAGCGCAATGAAAAACGCCTGCAACAATTTAGCGCGCGACGGTATAACCGGCGTACAGTATCGCAACGGCAAGCCGGTACGTTTGAGCATTGAAAACGCCGTCCGTATGAATGTTATTACCGGCGTAAATCAGACGGCCTCCGCTATGACTATGAGTAACTGCGAGGAATTGGGCTGCGACCTCGTAGAAACAACGGCACACATAGGCGCCCGCCCTAGCCATGAGGAGTGGCAGGGGCAAATATATAGCATTAGCGGCAGCAATAAAAAATATAGGCCGTTCAGCGTTTGCGGATTGGGCGAAATAGACGGAATCTGCGGCATAAATTGCCGACATTCATACTATCCATACTTTGAGGGAATGGAAAGCCATTACACGCAAGACGAACTAGACGAAATGAGCAAGCAGACCGTGGAATACAACGGCAAAAAAATGACGCGATACGACGCGGAAGAAAAACTGCGGAGCATTGAGCGCAATATCAGAAAATACAAACGGCAGGCATTGACCGAAAGTGCGGGTGGCGTAGACAATACAAAGGCGCGCCAAAAAATCGGCGAATGGCAGGCAGTGGCGCGGGATTTTACACAGCAGACAAAGCTGGAGCGCGACCGAGTACGCGAGTTTATTGGCACAAAGGACGGAAAACAGCCGCGCGCATTATTTCCAAAAACACCGCAGGCAACGCCAGCGCCTACGCCAAAACCAACGCCAACACCAGCGACCGCAGGATCCGCAGCGATTGGAGGAATAGCAAAGACAACAGCCACAACGGTCAGTGAGGAAATAATAAAGAAAACCGAGAAAATGAAAGCGGCTTTAATTGATAACCCGATAAGCACAGCACGCAAGACAGCCGAGGCGCAGAACATAACAAGCCGCACAGTTTACGCACATAATGCGAAACTATCGGAAAATGATATAATTAAATATATCGCCGGAGCCGATAAAACAGGCGGCAGTTGTTCCAGCGCGGCCAATGTGTATATAGCAAACAAAGCCGGTTTTAATGTATTGGACTACCGCGGCGGCGAATCTATGGACTTATTCGCAAAAAAGAGTACATCTATAGAAATGGCAAAGTTTAGTGGCGTAGAATCATACATAACAAAAAATACAAATGATTTTACATCATTTAATAAATTAAAAATAAACATGCAGGTTGGCAAAGAATACAAGCTGGGCGTCGGAGGCCATGCGGCTATAGTAAGAAAACTAAAAAACGGTACTTACCAATATTTAGAATTACAAAGCGCAGGTGTAAACGGATTTAAAGACTTTGACAAATACACATTAAAATATAGGTTCCGCTGCCAAAAATCGCATACATTATACGGCATGCGGCGCGAAGTACCGGCGTATTTAATTGAGATTGAATCATTGGGACGCAGCAAAGAGTTTATAGAGTTAATGCAATATTTGAACACAGCGGCAGAGGCGCAGCTTATAGGTGCTGGAGGTTATGCAAAATGACATTTTATAAAAATAACGAATCGGACGTAATACGCTATGTAGATACAGCAGAAACGGAGGGACGTATTTTGTTTACATTCGACGGCACAAATATTTTTAATTTTTGGACGGACTACCCCGACCGATTAACCGACAAGCAAATAGAAATATTTAAGCGCGAAAACCCAACGCTTGCAGCATTAAAATAAAAACAGCAGCCCCGCAGCAATGCAGGGCTTTTTTATTGCCCGAAATTGCTAAAAAAAATGACTATAAGGACATGAGAATAATAGACGACGAAACATACGCGCAAATCGTAGCATTATTGGCGCAGGATCCAAAAGTGGCATTATTTCAAAAATTGCTACTATCACAAAAAGCGGAGCCGGCAGAAAACAAGCCGGACGAAATCACAGTAAAAAGCGAGGTTGAAAAATGAGTTATGAACGAGTAACGCCAAGAGCGCGGCAGGGCACAACGGGAATCTGCGAGGAAATGGACGTAACGGCAGGCAACGGCGTGTGGATTGCACCGCCCGACCGAGTAGCAGCCGTAACAATCGCGGTTCACATTCCAGCAGGCAAAACAGCACGATTTACAATCGAAACAAGCTGCAACCGCCCCGAAACAATCGGCGACAATGGAGCCGGCGGTTTTTGGGACAACGTATACGGCGATAATGTAATTTTGACAGAAAATACAACGGTAATGCTGGCGAACGCAGTAACCGGCATACGCGTAAATTGTATTGCGACAAACGACCATATAAACGTTTGTTTTGTAGGATAATGGAGGCGCAGACATGAGCAGATACGACGGGCTTATTATACCCCGCAGCTATAGCGAGTATATAAACAAAACAGACGCGGCCACATTACAGCAGGCGCTGCAATTATCCGGCGTATTATCCGGAGCCGTAGCCGCCGGCGATAACAAGGCGGTAAAAAGTAGCGCAGTAAATGCGGCGTTAGCAAATTATGAAAAAATTACAAAAGAATCTATTTCTGATTTTAATTTGTATTATAACAATTATAACGACCACATTTTTACAATTTTTAATACAAACAAACAAGCAAGTAATATTCCTGTTGCAAGATATGGATTTTTGACCACATATCAAACAAGTGGAAACAGACAAAGACAATTTTATTATGTTAATGAAACTCCGCATTTTGAAACTTACACAAGAATTGGAGAATGGAACGGCGCTTCTTGGATTTGGCAAAAATGGGAAAAAGTAGTAACTAGTTCAAGAATTTCTACTAATAGAAATGAGGCTACTTTTTTACTAAGGAATGAAGATAGTAAAGTTTTTGGAGAATTTGCAATAACACCAATAAACGATATAAGTGAGTGGTTTTCATTTTGTCAGATAACTAAACCCAAAAACGGGGAAAATGTAGTATTTACATTAACAGAAAATGGAATCTCACCGGCAACACCAATAACAATGTATATTTTAGGATCCACGGGATTAGTTCAAAATAATTTGATATTAACAGCGGGCAAAAGATATTACGGTACATTTTATTATGAAATTTAAAATAATTCGCTAAAAAAACTTTTAAAAAACATCAGCCCTGCAGAAATTGCGGGGCTTTTTCATTTTTACCACCCCGCAACCTGCTAAAAAAATGACTATAACAGCAGGAGCATAAAACACCATGACAAGCGAAAACAAAACAAATTACGCGCTAATATTTACTATCCTCGTAACATTGGCCGGCTGGGGCGTAACGTTCGGCGTATGCCAGCAGAAAATAGAAACCAACAGCCGCGACATTCAGCACATAGAAAAACAGCACGAAACCGACGTCGGAAAATTAAGCACACGGCAGGACAGCACAGACAGACTGCTGCAATCCATAGATACACAGCTAGTAGAATTAAATACCAAAATGAGCCTCTTGTTAAACGGTAAATTAAATGGGACAAAATAATAAATGCAGATTATACACGATTTTTTAACAATCAACGAATACAGCCGCCCAGCGCGCAAAATCCGCGAATTATTGGGAATTGTAATACATTGGACAGCCAACCCCGCAGCGAACGCAAAGCAAAACCGCGACTTTTTCGAGAATAAAAAAGCAGGCGCCGGCGGTTACGGTTCAGCGCATTACATCATAGACCAAAACGGCATTATTATAGCAGCCGTTCCGGAGGACGAGGTCGCCTACCATTGCGGCAGCAGCGACAAAGACCCAGCAAGCGGCAAGGTTTACACAGACGAGGCGCGCCGGATGTTTGGCAGATATGCCAGCGAAAGCAGCAGCCCGAACCTTTGCACAATCGGCATTGAATTATGCCCGAAAGACGCGGCCGGCAATTTCACAAACGCGACAATAAACGCGGCCGTTGAACTATGCGCAGATATATGCAGGCGCTACGAACTGCCGGCGCAGGCAATTACAACACATCACGACGTCGTAGGCTGGAAAGACTGCCCGAAACTATGGACAGAAAAACCGCAGCTATTAACAGCGTTTAAATTTTCAGTAGAAAACAAAATAAAAAGAGGTTGACGACATGGAAGAAAACACAACGAACGAAAACGAAAAAAAAGGAATTAAAGCAAAAGGCGTGAGCCTTTGGGGACAGATTGCGGCCGCCGTATGGATTGGAGGCTGGAACGCCGCACAGTTTGCGCGCGACATTTTCAAAGGCCAGCACGTAAGCGCAACCGAAATTATTTTAAGCGGCCTAGCAATCGCGGCATGTTTTACGCCGGTATATTTTAATTTAATCATGGACAAAGTAAAGGAAATAAAGCTGGGGGCTTAAATGCTAAAAACTATTATTTTATTTATCGTATGCGTTTTAATGGGTATTTTTGCAGTATGCGCTTTTATCATGGCGCAGGCAGAAAAAAAAGAACGCTATAAAATCCAAAAACAATTAGACGAGGTTTACGAACATGAGGAACACGCGGCCGAAATTATCAGCAACGCAAACAAAACGAAATCAGACGCACGCACGGGCGACCATAGCGCTGATATTAAGTATATGGCTGACAAGCTGCACGACTACGCCCAAAAATAACCCAGCGCCACGAATCCTGCCGCCGGATCCGTACAACGCCGCGGGCGAGAACGTTATAAAAATTATATTTGAGGGCGAAACGGTAACGGCGCAGGAGGACGGCGTTTTTTTGCCGTATTGGTATTTTGAAAAAATCTTCGACTATATCGTAGACACGCAAGCCGCGCAGGAAATCGCAGCAGGTAACAAAACAACGCCGGAAAAATGACTATAAGGACAGAAACAAATTAAACGGAGGTTTCAAAAATGAAAAAATGGGGAATTATTGGCGCATTGGCATTTTTTGCAGCCGTAGCCGTAGGCTTTTTCTGTAAGTTCGACGCGGCCGTAATTATCGAAATCGGCGTAGCAGCGTTCGGGTTTACCGCTATTGTAACTAGCGCCGTAAGCTATGCAAAGAAAAACAATATTAAAACATGGGCGACCGTTTTAATTATTGTATTTGCAGCTATTGGCGGCGTACTATGCTGTATTGGCGGATTGAATCAAAATATTTTTGCAGAAATCAGCGGCGCAGCTTTGGCACTGTTGGCCGTTATTTTTGGCACGATTTACGCACATAAAGCCAAATAAAAACATTATGCGGCGGGTTTCCATACGCACCTCGGAGGCCTGCCGCTTTTTTTTATTTAACACGCAAAAACCTAGTAAAAAAATGACTATAAAGACGAACCACCATACACGGGCGGCGGCGCAGCGCAGCGCGTAAAACAAGCGCAATTTTATTTTTAACCATTGCCGCGGCGACGGCGTAAAACTAACGCGTAGAGGGGACAAAATGAAAAGAGAAGAACTCACAGCAGCAGGCTTGACCGACGAACAAATCGACAAGGTCATGAAATTGAACGGCGACGACATCAACCGCGAAAAAGCAAAATATAGCGATTATGACGACGTAAAAAAGCAGCTTGAAAAAGCAAACGCCACTATTGAGGGCTGGAAAGACTACGACGCAATCAAAGCCGACGTGTCCAAGTACCAGCAGGAAGCGGAAAACGCCAAAAAAGAGGCGGCTGCAAAGGTTCAGCAGTTGGAACTGCAGGCAAAAATCAAAGACTTTACAGGCAATAAAAAGTTTGTAAACGATTTGACACGCGACGCAATCAACGCCCAGCTTGAAAAGGCATTGAACGACGACGCAAACAAGGGCAAGTCATTAGACGATTTGCTCAAGGCGCTGACCGACGGAAAAACGGACATTTTCAAAAACGACAATGCACCGACACCGCCGACAGTTACACAAATGGCAGCAGCCGGAGTGCAGACAGCAGCACCCGCAGCAGGAGCCGCAGCAGCACCAAAGGCAAGCTGGAACAGATTTAAAAGCTAAGGGAGATTTTAAACTATGGGTAATAAAATGAATTATGCAGAGCAGTGGTCAGACGAACTGCTGCAGATCATCGACGACGGCGCTTATTCAAGCCCGTTCTTGACACCAGCCGAACGCGTAAAGTGGACAGGCGCAAAGACATTCCATTTTACACGCATGGACGTAAGCGGTTTTAAAAACCATTCACGCGACGGCGGATATAACCGCGGTTCAGTAATTGAGGAAGACAAGGACTTTACTCTTGAGCACGACCGCGACGTAGAGTTTTTTGTGGACGCTGCAGACATCGACGAGACAAAGCAGACTGCAAACATTCAGAACGTTTCACGCGTATTCACACAGAAACATTCTGCACCCGAAACAGACGCCCGCTTTTTTGAGCGCGTAGCAAAGGCAGCAATTGCCGACGGCTTCTATGAGACAATGACAGGCTTTACAGCTGCCAACACATACGGCCGTTTGGTAAAAATGTTCCAGCGCAAAGAGCTTAAAAAATATCGCGCAATGGGCGGATTGATTGCTTATGTATCGGGCGAGATTATGGACTACTTGGAATCAAGTACAGAAATCACAAAGACCCTTGATATTAAAACTACATCAATCAACGAAAAGCAGGGAATTGAAACACGTATCGCAACAATCAACGGCGTAACAATCATCGAGGTTGTAGACGATACACGCTTTAATACATCGTTCGACTACAGCGACGGCTTTGTGGGTAACGGTTCAAAAATCAATGTTTGTATCGCACACCCAAGTATGGTCAAGACAGTAAACAAAATTTCATCAATCAAGTTTTGGGCTAACGGTACACACACAGAGGGCGACGGCGACCTTTACCAGCGCCGCGAATATTGGGACACTTTCGTGTTCCCTAACGGCTTAGACGGCAAGTGCGACGCCGTATACGTAAATATTGAGTCGGGCGACCCAAGCGTTAGAAACTATCCAACAAAAACATACAACGTAAACGGACAGAAACTTGACGCAAGCGGAACAAAAGCCGAAATCGCAGCCGGAACTGATACTGACTACGTAATTAAAGGAACCGGAGCCGCCGGAGCCGTAGCACCAGCAGCAGCTACAGCCGTTTACGAATCAGATACAGTTAAAAATAACTTTATCTTCATGCTGGAAATCGGCGACGACGTAACACACTACGGCCGCGGAGAATCAAAGGTTGAAAGCGGAATGACAGCAATTCCAGCCGGCGACATTAAGGTTGTAGACGGCACACGCTACCTTATCGTAGCAAAAGGCCTTACAGCCGATAAGGCAGTTTACGGCGGCGCATATATGAGCGTAGGAACCGGAGCAGCCGCAGTTTCTAAGTCATTCAAAATTGACGCCAGCGCTTTAGTATTGGCATAAATAAGGACGGCGGAACATGGCACAATTTGACAATGTAACATACGAACATTACAGCGGAGCTTTAGGCCGCGCAATCGTACCGGACGCCGCCACATTTAACCAATACAAGCTGGAAAACGTTCTTTATATTGAATCGCTATTAAACGACGGTTTAATTAAAGAACGTAAAGCCGGAGGAATAGACGACGCCTGCTGCATGATGATTGAGGAATCATACAACGCCGCACAGATTGAAAGCGGCAGCGCAGGCGGAGCCATTACGTCAGAATCTATCGGCGGTTATAGCTATTCAAAAAGCAGCAAAGCCGCCGACATTCAGACCGAGAAAAACGCAAAAAGCACAGCCGAAAAAAAATATAAATGGCTTTCGCTATATTGCGACATTCTAAACGGGGTGCGCTAATGAATAATTTAATGATACATTCCTGCACCTACGAGGCACCGGCAACCAGCGACCGCGACGGCAACAAGACTTACGGGACGCCGGTAGAATTGCAGCGCGTACGCGTAGTTATGGAACTAGCAACCGTACGCAACAACGAGGGCGAGGCAAAAAACGACGTCGGCACATTGTACTACACGCCGTTTGTTTCCAGCCCGCAAATTATACCGGAGGAATTGGCGCGCGTAACATGGCAGGACAAAACGTACACAATACGCAAGGTTTACCCATGCTACACAATGAACGGCGACGCCGTACATCATTACGAGGCGGCTTTAGTATGAGCGGTTTATCTTTTAACGTAAAAACTACATTAAAAGAAACGGGAATAAAAAGCGACATTGAAAGAAAAATACAGCAGCAACAAAAATATTTTGACGCGCTAGTTTTGCAGGATAGTAACTATTTTATCCCGATTAAAACGCACACAATGGAGAACTCGTCTATTGAAAGTACGAAAATAGGAACCGGCGAAATTGTGTGGCGCACAGACTACGCACGCCGGCAGTATTACGGGGTCAATTTTGACCATTCAAAACAATTAAACCCGAACGCATGCGCGAAATGGTTTGAGGCAGCAAAAGCGCGGTGGCTTGAAAAATGGGTAAGGTTTATAAATGAACGTATTAAACGTAGCTAACATCGTAAATGATTGGATTGAAAAAAAATTAAATCTGCCGTTTACGATTTACAACGACGTAATACCGGACACCAGCGACAACGCAGCCTGCCTGCGATATGATCCAGCACCGGCAGCCGAACGGCGCTACACCGACGGCACGCGTTTATTGAAATGGAATCTTACGTATTACGTACGAAACAAGAACCGGACAAAAGCCCGCGAGTATGCGGACGAAATCACGGCAAAGCTGGACGGCGTAGAAATTACGGACGAAACCAGCGGCGTCTGTATTCAGATTGAGGCGGCAACACTGCCCCAATTTATCAGTATAGACGAGAAAAACAACACAATTTACAGCGCGGCCATAGTATGCACATACCTTGAACCGCGCGAAAGTATGGAGGCTTAAAACATGGGACTTATTCACAAGACAAAATTTGTACCATTTATTGACGTAGCAGCCAGCGGCACACCAAGCTGGAAACAGATTAAAAAGTCTACTACATTTTCGCTGGCATTTAACCCACAGACTAAAACCTTTGATTTTATATCTAGCGAAAATCCGGAAGAAGAAGTAGACAGCTACCAGCCGGCGCTTTCTCAATCATTAACTATGTTTGATGATGAGGAAGATTTTAAAACAATTTTTGATATGTGTTTTAATTTGCCAACCGGAGGCGACGCACATAAAAATGTATTGTTGGTATTCTATGCTAGTAAATACACAACAAGCGTCGAAACACCAGTAACATATTATAAAGCGTGGCTGGTTGACAGCGTAGTAAAACTGGGAACATTGGACAGCGTAAACCAAAGCATTGACTTTGACCTTGCGCTGAACAATCACGACACCGGCGCCGTAACAGTAGCCGAGGGTGTACCAACATGGGTGGCCGGAACATGGAGCGGCGACACATTCACACCAGCAGCGTAAAAAAATGATTGACCTTAAAAAGGCAAAACTCCCGCAGGCAGTAAAGGTCGGCGGGCGTTTTTTTGCTATTCATACAGATTTTAAATATATCCTCCGCTTCCGCGAATTACTAAGCGATAAAAACGCGCCATTTACGGCGTTTGACTTTATGTATAAGAATGAAATTCCGGCCGGACGGTTGGAGGGAATCACCGCAATATATGAGTTTATGAACCCGCCGCGAGAATTGCCACGCAGCACGGGCGAGGAAGACGGCGACATTGTATTAGACTACGACACAGACGCGCCATATATTTACGCCGCATTTTTGGAACAATACGGCATAGACTTAATAGACACGCGCCTGCATTGGTACAAGTTTTTAGCGCTATTGCACGCGCTGCACGACACGGAATTAAACCGCATTATAGCGGCGCGGCTATGGAAACCGAACGGAAAAAACAGCGAATACGAGAAACACCAGCAAAAACAATATGAGGCTTGGCGGCTACCGCAACCGGAGGACGACGAACCGGACGAGGCTTTAGACGATTTTTTAGCACAATTAAAGGGGTAAACAATGGCAGACGGCGAAGTAAAAATAGACACCAAATTAGACAACAGCGGGCTAGATAAAGGCCTCAAGGAAATGAAAAACAAGCTGGACGGAGCCGGCAAGACAATAGACGCAGGATCAAAAAAAGGGAAAGGCTTTGCGGATAATCTTAAAGCAATAAGCACCGGAGCCGTAGCAGCAGCCGGAACCGTAGCAGGCGTAGCCGTAGCAGTAAAAAAAACAGTAGACGCATTGAACGATTGCGCCGCGGCGTATCGCGTACAGCAAAACGCCGAGCAGGCGCTGCAGGTCGCTGCCAAAAATAACCCATATTTGAACGACGAAAGCGTTTATAATTTGCGCAATTTTGCCAGTGAATTACAGAGCCTTTCAGAAATCGGCGACGAAGTAAGCCTGCAAGTAATGAGCCAGCTGGCAGCAACCGGCCGCAACGAAGAGCAAATCATGCAAATTATGAGCGCCGCCGCAGACATGGCCGCCGTTACGGGGCAGGACCTAGCAAGCGCAGCGCAGCAGCTTAATGCCACATTAAACGGCAACGCCGGATTATTAGGCCGCCAAATTGGCGCTATAAACAATTTAACAAAAGAAGAACTCGAAAACGGCCGCGCTGTAGAATTAGTGGCCCAGAAGTACAAAGGCGTCGCAGCCGCTACCGCAGATGTAGAGGTGCAGCTTTCTAATTCATGGGGCGATTTTAAAGAGAATATCGGTCGAGGTTGGCAGAATGTAACCCAGCCTGTAAAGCAGTTTTTTCTTGACGTATTAAACAATATAAACGAGGCGACGGCCAAAACCAACGAAATAAAGGACGCGAGCGGAAAACGCAACGACGGAACCGCGACAGCGGCAGACACAAAAATATTACTAACCGACGCGCAAAAGCAAGTTGAAAATACACAAAAAGAAATTAACAGCACAATTGAACTATTAAACGACGAAGAAAAACTCGCTGAAAAAATCAGAGAGGCACGCGGTTATCTTTCAAAAGCAACATTTCAAAAAGCATTGACAGATTTACAAAAAAGATATGAGAAAGAAATACAGACAGTAAACCAGCTTACCGATGAATACAATGCGTTAAGCGAATCAGAAAAAAAAGCCGCAGACGCAGCAGCAGCACAAGCAACAGCAGAGGAACGCGCGGCAGCAGCACGCAAAAGGGACGAAGCCGCAACAGAATGGATTAACGCCAATACTAAAGCATTGCAGGAACAAATAAAGGTCATGCAATTAAAGGCGTCGGTTGAGGGCGAAAACGTAAACGCCGGCGAAATGTACAACGCCTACATGCAAAGTTATATTGATTTAATCACAAAATCAAACGGGCTTGTATCAGAAAACAACAGCGCCGCAAAAGAACGCTTCGCGCAGTTACAGGAGTGGGCGCAAAAAGCAAAAGACGCAGCAACAGCAGAGGAACGGCTGGCAGCAGCGCAGGCTTTGCTGGACGCAGCAGGCAGCGCTGGTGGCGATACTTTCTTAGACAAATACGCAAAGCGACGCGACGAACTGAACCAGCTGCGCGAAGATTTAAACAACAATCTAATTAAGTTTGACGACGACGAAATTAAAAACGCCGAAATGAAAAACGCAGCGCTTGAAGAACTCGACCGTCAATACGCGCAGAATAAAAAAAATCTATGGGCGAACATTGCCGCAGATATAAACGGCTACACCGAACAAACCGCCGACATAGCACAAAAGTTCGGCGATTTAATGCTTAAAAACGTACAGACAGAAACCGACCTCGAATTAGCAAAGCTGGACGAAAAATACGAAAAAGGCGGAATGACTGAAGAACAATACTACGAAAAGCAAAAAGCCATTAAACGCAAAGCAGCGCAGGAAGAATACAAAATACAAATGTTCCAATGGACGGCCTCAATATTAGCCGCTACCGCCAATATAGCAGAGGGCGTCAGCAAAGCCTTAGCTCAAGGTTTTCCAGTCGGCCTTGTTACGGGCGCATTGGTTGGAGCAGCCGGAGCTGTACAGATCGCGTCTATTATCGCCAGTAAACCAGTACCGCCGCAATTTTACGCCGGCGGTATTATCGGAGGCGCAAACGGCGCAACCTATGGCAGCGACAATACATACATACACGCCCGCACCGGCGAAATGGTGTTAAATGCACACCAGCAGCGCAGCCTTTGGGATATGATTAACGGACAGGACAGCAGGCAGCAGACCGGCCTTAATTTGACCGTAAACAATACGCAGGCCAACCGTGTAGACGCAGACGTCCGCGAACAAGACGGCGAAGTGTTTATAGACATATTAGACAAGCACATAAATAAAGGCTTTTCCGACGGAACATACGACGCAGGTTTAGCCGCAATCAACAATCGCCAAGAGGGGGTTAGAATATTATGAGCGCAGAGTGGGACACAACAAACTTGCCATTAAATAAATTATATGGCGTACAATTAGGCTATGAGGACAACGCAATAAAAACGCAATTCGACAGCGGCCGAGTTATTGCAATGCAGAAAAACAGCAAAAACAAAAGAAAATACGCCGTTTCGTATGCAGCTACGAGAGCGCAGAAAACCATATTTTTTAATTGGTATGAAAACATCCTCGGAGGCAACGCCGGAACATTTACGGCGCCCAGCCTACGCGGCGACGGCAGTACACAAGAATATATGTTTGTAGGAACACCGACCGCGCCGGAGCATGGCGGCGCAATCGTAGAAATAAACATGCAGTGGGTAGAGGTTTAGACCATGACACAAAACGAAGTATTTAACGCGCTACACCGCGGCGGCGCTTTTTCATTGCCATATTTAATTAAAATGTATCACCCTACTTACGGGACGCTTTATTTTGTAAATAACAATGAGGACGTAATATACAACGGAAACACATACCACGCCAGCAATTTTAAATACACACGCCCGCAGACAATCGGCGGAGTATTAAAAAACGGTATTCTTGAAATCACGGCAATAGATAACGAAGTAATAGACATTATCGAGAAATCAGACGAACTGTTTGAGGTAACGGCGGTCGGAGTATTGGATAAAGCCGGCAGCATTACGGCGATTAAAACATTTAAACATCAATACGGCACAGCGGTCACCGACGAACAAATGAAAGTAATTATTTCATTTACGAATGACGACCGTTTAGAAATGACATTCCCGCCGTATGTTTTCGACGCAGACAACAACCGCGGCAACGCCTAAAAAATGACTATAAGGGCATGAGTATAGAATTAAATGATTTAATCGGGACACCATACAAAGACCACGGCCGCGACGCCAGCGGCTACGACTGCTACGGTTTAGCTATTGAGGTTTCGCGGCGCTATGGCTACAAACTAAACGACGTAATATACGAGGACCATAGTTTAGCATTGAGCGCCGAAAATGTACCGACACTAAACGTTACGCCCATAGACGCACCACGCGAGGGCGCAATTATAGAAATGGAATACGGCGAAGAAATACACGTAGGCGTATGTATAAACGACCGCGAGTTTATCCACATGACACGGCTGGGCTGCCGCATTAATCAAATAGGCATTTTTAAAATAAGGGGCATATATGGCATTGATACACGTATTTGACGGAATAAATAAACATACTTCTTACACATTCAGCGGAAAAATTAAAGATCATATAAATAATGTAGATTGGGAAAACAGCATAATTTTAAAAGGCGGCTACCGTATCGACGAAAACTACGAGGTTCAGCCGGACGACGTTTTATACATTCGTAAAACACCAACCGGAGCCACAGCGCTGGCAGTAACCGCCATTGTAGCGGGCGTAGTAGCATTAGTAGGAACCGGCGTCGCTGTTGGCGTAAGCATTTACAACAATAAAAAAGCAATGGCCGCAATGGAGGACGCACAAAAAGCCAGCAAAGCCGCAGCAGATACGTCCGGAAAATTGCCGTTTGTAAAAGGCGCACGAAACCAAGCCGCAACCGGCCGCTCATTCCCGTACGCTATCGGCGAATCGCTAATGACACCGTATAGACTTTGCCCGCCACATTACACCATTGCAGGCGAACGCGGCGACGAACAATACTACAATGTAGTTTTAGAAGTAGCCTATAATAATATTTTGATTAAAAAAATCAAAATGGGCGAAACAATTATAAAAGACTTCTCCGGAGTATCAGCCCCACAAAACGGACAATATACCTTTGACGCCGGCGTATATTACGACGCGCGCAATTTAATAGAAATCAGACAGACCGGCGCGTTTACGGATCCGGAGTTTAACAAAAAAGTAGTATTAACAGAATTAAGCGAAGAAATACCACACGACCACGCAGGCGACGACCCAATAGAAAACGAACGTATAGAAAAAGAGTGGAAAGCAGGCGTCGTGCAGGAATTGGCAAGCCATGCGCAGGCCGTAGAATTGATAGCATTATTTGACGGTTTACAGCAGTACGACGACGGCTGGAAATCACAAACAATTACACTACGCCCACAATGGACAAACGCCGCAAATCCTAATGAATCAGATTGGAACGATTTTACAAACGGATTTAATCAAAACGGCACATATAACAATACATTTACATATAACACAAAAAAACAAATGCGCTATGTAGCACGCCAAGAGTTTACGGCAGCGCAGGCTTTCAATAAAAATATGAAAGTACGCGTTATTAGAACAACGCCAAAAGCCGACAGCAGCGCAAAAGACAGCGTGTATTTATTGGCAGTCCAGACATATTGTTATGACGCAAAAAAAAGCAGCAGCAGCCAGCTTGTAGCGGCCGACGTATTGGAGCCAACCGAGCGCGACAAATGCTGCCGTATTGGCGTACGCGTAGCCGCTAACGTAAATACTACGGGACTATTGGACGCAATCAGCGTTATAGAATCCGGCTGCGCCCGAACATGGAACGGCACAGCATGGAGCAGCGCAAAAACACCAACGCGCAACCTTGCCGCTTGGGTATTGGAGTTAATGACAAGCCCACACCATAGACCAAGTAAATACGACGACGCAGAATTAGACCTCGCAAGTTTTGGCGCATGGTATACGTATTGCCAGCAGCAGGGATTTAACGCCGACGGCGTAATAACAAAAAATGCAAAGAAAAAGCAGACAATAGAAACGCTATGCAAAAACGGAAACGCAGCGTTAGTTTATAACAGCATGACCGGAAAAATTGAGGTCGCAATAGATAACGGGCGCGACTATTCAATAGCATTATTGAACAGCGAAAATATTATAAGTATTTCAACAACAAAGGAATTTAAAAGAAAAATAACCGGCAAAAAAGTAACATACATAAACGCGGCCGCAGATTATGACGCCGACAGCGTTATTTTTATGCGCGACGGCGAGGCATACGACCCAGCAACCGACACTTTGACAGAGGCGGCGCTGGAGTATGTAACAGACTACGCACACGCGTTTAAATATATATGGCGACAAATGGCGGAGGAAATCGCACAGCCAAAAATATACATGGTAAAAGCCGGCTTAGAATCTGCATATTATCCGATTTACAGCCGCGTAGAATTGCAGCACAAAAGCCTTAAAATTGGTATTGCGCACGGCGTAATAAAAGCGTGTATATGGTACGGCGGACTATTGCGAGAAATCCACCTAGACGGCGCTGTAACATTCCCAACAACCGGAGCCTGCGGCGTAATTATAAATTGCGTAAGCGACAACGGCCGCGGCATATTGGCATTAAAAGTAAGCGGCAGCGGAACTACAAGCATTTTACAGGTAGAAACAACGCTGCGAAATAATGCGGCGTTGATACCAACCGCCGGAAATAATATAAGTTTTGGCAAATTGGACATTAACGGCGAGTTTACAACCGTAACGTCTACATGCAAAATTACAAACGCAGAGGAAAGCGACAACGGCTACACATTGACCTTAGTCGACTACAATCCCGCATTATATCAGTATGGAGCATTGCCGGAATATCGCAGCAATTTAACCAGCGTCCCAAATAGCAACAAACAGACCGTAGAAAGCCAGCGCGAATACGTAACAACGGGCGAATCGCAGGCAGACGCAGCAGGCGCAGCGCAGGCCGCAGTTGATACCGTAGTAAAAGGGACACGGTTTACAAATATTTACAAAATTAGACCGGTAGAAAATAATATTGAGGATATTATAGCCCGCATGGACGAGGACGCACGCAACGCGTCCGCTAGTATGAGTATTTTAGACGACGAAATAGTATTAAAAGTAGAAAATACAGAAAAGAACCTGCGCGCAATTATCGACATTACAGCCGGCGAAATCTACCAAGCCGTTGAGGACGGCGACAACGAAACACGCGGTTATATTGATACAAAAGCTGACGAAATATTAGCGCAGGTTGACGACATGGCGCAGGAATTGACCGGCTTAATTAATGTACAAGCTGGAGCCGTAACCGCACTTGTAGAGGGCGGCGGCGCAGCGGGACAAATGAGCCTTTCGCTTAATTTGCCGGTGATGATAGACGCGGCGACACGCGCTAAATTCGTGCAGGCTTCAAGCGAGGATGAGGTTTCAGCCGTATATGCCAAACTGGCGGGGACAGAGGATATCTATGCCATAAAGGGCAATGCCGGACAGTCAGTCATAAAGAACCTGTGGGACAAAGCGATAGCCGGAGGACTTATTGCAAGCCAGATTGTACTGGACGCAGACCAAATCAACCTTGCAGGAAAAACTATATTTACATCGCAGAAAACGGCGAGCCTTGCGGACACGGCTCAAAGAAACGCGGAAGCAACAGCGGAGACAAACAGACAAACTTTAATAAATGCAATCAGCCAAAGCACAACAGCCGGTCAAACTGTAATAGACGGCGGGTTTTTGAAAACCGCTTTAATTGACGTAGAAAATATTTTGACTAAAAAAATATTTATAAAAGATAAAGGGGTTATTTTATCTACTAATTACGACGGTACAATAGACGACGACGGCAATATAACAGCATACGGAACTGACGGGTGGGCAATAGATCACGCAGGAAAAAGCGACTTTGTAAACATGAGAGCATTAAACGCACAAATTACGGGAAGTATAGAGTCAGAGAATTTTGATCCGACTAGTAAAATGTCCGGTTATAAATTTTATAAAGACGGAGCCGTGGCAAGGGGCATAGTTCCACTACTAGAAACGTATCAAATAAAATCCACCTCTTCTGATAAACCGGTTTTCTTTTTTGATAGGGGAATATCATCGCAGGCTTTTACAAAAGCGGGGACGATGACAAGATACCGAAATTGGACAAGTATATTTTCCGTTTTAGGGCTTTTGAATAATAGATCAGTAACTGACGGTTTTATATTATGTAACGGCGTAATAAATGGAAAAAGTGTTCAATACCTAAGTATAGGTTATTCTACGGACGCCTCTTTTATATCCGCATACGGATATAGCGGCAGTACACTTAATAATATATATGAATCATTTAGTTATGGTAGTACACCAGCCGCGACAGTAGACATTATGTTTTAATTCAAAAAGCCACGTTTGCCGAAACCCAATCAGCACAACATTTAATTAGACGGCGCAATATATGAGGCTGTATGTTCCCGAAATGTTAAACCAACGGAAATATACGGCCTCAAATTATACGCCTTTGTATTGCGTATATTCAAGCTGTAATCAATCACCGAATCAGACGAAGAAACCAGCGTGAGCGGATAGAACGAGGCAGCACAGCCGGCAGCAGCTAAGAAATATTTATAACGGATTTTTGCGTAAATATCCGCCGTAACGCCTACCCCGAAAAGCGAATCGAGCGCGGCGCGGCTGCTATAAATATCTTCTATAGCGACGTATTCAGAATTAACAAAAAGCATAGACACAGCAGGGGCAGCACAAATTGAAAAATATTTGTTTACATTCAGCGCATAAACCCCGCCAAAATCATAGAACATATTAAAATTAACTTCGGTATTATCCAGCGCCACAGTTTCGCCGCCGGCTGTACGATTTACGCCGAAAACGCCCATAAATCCAGCGCGGAAATATAACCCGAACGGGCAGGAATTAAAGAACATGTCAAAGCCGAGAAAACCGCCTGCAGCCTTAAACGCGGCGCGATAATCGCCGTCAAAGTCATAGTAATTATAATTTATATATTTTTGGTATGAGGCGGTGCCGGCAAAAACCTTACTGTAATTATAAAAACCGCCGGCCAATACATCTAATTGAGTATCGTGAGCAAAAGCCCCAAAACAAGACAATAAAAAAATGATAGATAAAAATATTTTTTTCATAAAACGCACCTTATTAAAAATATAACTCCAATTATAAAAAAATACAACTCCTTATAAAAAAATACAAATTGCCCGATAAAAAAACTATGAGAGAAAAACTTATAAATCTATCGTTTATTGTCGCGGCGATTTTAATAATTTGCCATGTAGCGCAATTTATAGACAGCGGGGTTAAAATTGAGACATTACTACGTATAGCACTATGCGCGACGTATATTCCAGCCGGTTTGATATGGAGGGAAAAAAGCCTGCCGGTAATATTCCCGATTTTTGCGTATGCTATTTTAATTTTTAATGGCTACAATAATTACACTTCATTTTTTATTATTATATTTTCAATTCAATTAAATAAAAAATGGGAATATCAATATTTAATATTTTATTTAATCGACGTAACAATAGCGCTAGTATTACATCATTTAGGCGCAACGCATGCAATAATACATATATTAAATTGCGTATTTATTTACGCATGCTATAAAATACTTTTTTCATTAAAACCAAAAACAAAATTAAACCTAGAACCGGACGAGGCGCAAATATTGGCCGAGTGGGCGCAGGTAAAAGAATTAAAAGCCGTTCGCAGCTTTTCACATAATACCGTATACGACAAATTACGCGCCGCCCGATTGCGTAACGATTGCACCAGCAACGACGAATTATTAAAAAAATATATTGAGGAATACGCCAACCAATACGCCGCTGGTAGTAAATAGTATTACATTGGGAGGCATAGCCGGAGGCAGCAGGCCGTTCTTTAAAGTATGAACGGAAGAAAAACGCCGGCCGTGGCATACATTACGCGGCTAATCAAGACAACCGGCAAGCCGGATTTATTGCGGATCCTGCAGGAATCACCACTAAAAACGCAGGATATAAACCTTATATTAGACTATGCGGACGGCAGCAGCTACAAAGAATTAGCGGCAAAATACAACAAAAGCCCGCAAAGAATCAACCAATGGAAAAGGAACGCTTACGAACAATTACACTTTTATTTAGTAAAAAAATTGTAATCCGCAAAAAACGAACCATAACGACCAAAAACGAAAATAACGAAATTGACACTATTGCAATATTAAGATGTATAAAAAAGTATACACCAAAGCAAGAAAAACTCACGTTTTCGTGAGGTTTTACGCCCATTTTTCTAATTTTCGTAATATTTCGTTTTTTTTCGTTTCATTTCCTTTTCTTTCGTAATTTTCGTCATGCTGAATAGAATAGAAATGAAATGAATAGAAATGAATTGAAAAGAATATATAGCGCATAAAATGCGCACGCGCCCCAGCTACGCGGATATTTCTTTAGCGTATGCGTACATATAGCGATAGACTATATCCTGCACAACCTGCGGCATAGTTTCGCCCAATCCGGAGCCGACAAAATCGTCCAGCAGCCGCACGGGATAAAAATTAGGGTCATTCTCAAACCGCGCAAAAAGCCCATTTTCTGAAACATGCAAAATCAATCTACGGCAGCGGACGCGCGGAGCCTCAACGGCGAACTTGTACGAATGAAAACTAATGCAGCCGTGCGAATCAGTAAGGCGCGGAAATTGCGCAGACAGCACCACGTCAAGGTTTGAGGAGCATGGCAAAAAGAACGAATCATCGCGCGCAGGATTTACGCCAAATTGAGCATTAAACGCATTTACATATTTTTGTAAAAATATATTTGCCTTTTCGACAGTATCAGCGCCGGCGCGGTATAATTCAGTAGGCAATCTTTTTTGTACTGTAAGCCACATCCGCTCAACGCGACCTTTAGCCTCCGGCGACCATGCCAATATTTGCCGGATATTAAGTTCTTCAAGTATACGCTGCCATTGCGTTTTTTTATCATGGAGGCCGGCCAGCTGTTCCCATTGAGTAAGATTTTTTTTATTTTTTGGAGTACAGCAGAAAATAGCGGCGCGATCCGAATATATCTCACGCGGGCAACCATAATTATTTATTGTTTGGCGCAAAATCTCCATGTAGCCGTATAAACATTCGTATTCAGTAATATAAAGCGCGGTAATTTTCGACGTAGCGTCATCAATAGCGCCGACCATACAATATTTTTTATTATTGCCGAATCTTTGGAACCATTCAAACGGCGTACCGTCTATTTGCAGCATATCGCCGAAATTGGCACGGCGAACGCGCGGACGGTGCGCAGGCTTGGCCTTTTTGATTTTATGAGCCTCCGGCGATTTAATGCCGTATTCGCGCATTATATTTAATAAATTGGAATAGCTAATTTTTATATTTTCGTAATTTAAAATTAAGCCCACTATAAGGCTGTGAGGCATAAAGCGCCATAATTTTATTTTTTAACGAATCCGGCGTTTTATTCGCAGGAATACGGCCGCGGTTTTTATTATCCAGCACCGAAAGCCCGTATAATTCGTATTGCTTTTTTAATTGGCACATTCTAACGACAGTATAGCCGCAAGCAACCGCAGCCTGCGAAAGCGTATATTTTCCAGCAGTAAGGCCTTTAAGATAGGCCGGTAAAAGATTTTTGTATTTATTCATATTTGCACCTCGTGTGTGTTATCGGGTATGAGGTACAAAAAACTTGAGTCAAAAAAAACCACAAAAAAATAATTAAAATTTTATATTATGCTTGACATACCTTTTGGAATATTCTTTTCAATATCCAAAAAATTATTCGGGTGAGCGGAACTCGAATCCGCGACCACTTGCCCCCCAGACAAGTAAGCTAACCAACTGCTCTATCACCCGTTTTTTTTAGTGCCATTAATAATGACAATACCTAATAATATCATAAAAGGGAAAAGAATTGCAAGACCTATTCCGAAAGAAAGTTTGCCGCCCATAAGACCTGCCGCAAGTCCTACAAGAGTTGGTCCCGAAGAACAGCCGGTGTCGCCTGCAAGAGCCAGAAGCGCATACATTGCCGTTCCGCCGCCGGGTATTCTTTTTGCAGCAATGCTGAATGTTCCCGGCCAGAAGATTCCGACAGAAAACCCTGTAAGAGCACACGCAACAAGAGCTGCAGCAGGAACAGCCGACAGCGCAATAACAAGATAGCAGACTATGCACATAACAGAACAAAGAAGCATTGTTTTTTCAAGAGGCAACCTGGTACCGTACTTTCCGTAAATAAAACGCGACACTCCCATAAAAAAAGCAAAAGCACACGGACCTGCAAGATCGCCCAGCAGCTTTGAAACGCCAAGAGCTGACTCTGCAAAAGCCGAAGCCCACTGCGAAACGGCCTGTTCCGAAGCTCCTGCGCAAATCATTATAACCGCAATAAGATAAAAATATTTGTCAGACAAAAGTTTTTTTAACGGAACCTTTTCTGTTCCTTCTGAAACAACAGGATAAATCGGAACCAGAAGAAACAAAACTGCATTCGCGGCCGGCATCAAAGACCAGATAACAGCCATCAAAGGCCAGTTTTGGATTCCGGCTGATTTGAAAAATAAAGTTGAGGCCAAAACTACAAAGACATGTCCCCAGCAGTAAAAAGAATGCAGCATGCTCATTACCGTTGCTTTATTTTCAGTAGGACAGGATTCAACAATGGGACTTACAAGAACTTCAAGAATTCCGCCGCCGACTGCATATAAAATTACAGAAACAATTATTCCCGTGTAGCCGCCAAGAATTTGCGGTAAAAAAGAAAGGCCTAAAAGTCCGGCAAAACAAAAAAGATTTGCCAGGACCATGCTTAATCTGTAACCGATTTTATCTATAAATTTAACAGACAATAAATCTACCAGAAGCTGAACCGAAAAATTTATAGTTGTAATAAAAGTAATTTCAGAAAGGGAAAGACTAAAGTCAGAAGCAAGTGTAAGGAATAAAAGCGGAACAAAATTGTTTACGACAGCCTGTGTTACATATCCAAGATAGCAGGCACTGATTGTATACTTATAATTTTTGCGGATATTACTGAGCATAGGTTGAATTGTATCATTGTTCGGAATAAAAGTCATACAAAACAAAAAAATTATGTGTTATTTCAGAATTTAGTGATATAATAGTTATAAATTCAATTTTCAGGAGTATTGTATGGCAAAAAAGAAGGTAAATATCATGGACTATCTTTTCTTAATCGGAATGATTGTCACTGCAGTGGGTTTCTTTCTTCCGCTTACATCACATTTCGGTGGAAACGCAAACGGTAATTCAGCATTTTCAATTATCACAGGAAGCGGCAAAGGTCTTGTTAAAGTAGGGTCAATAATCACCCTCGCAGGAGCTGTTGCAGGAATTATCCTTTCTTTCGTTAACCTGGGAAAGTCTCAGAAAATTGCAAAGCTTGTTTCACTTATCGTTTCTGTAGCAGGCGGCCTTTACATTTTCTTTAACATGTCTTCACTTGGAAAAGATATTGTAAAGTTTGCGGCAAAGATTTCGGGTTCAAGTTTTGGCGCAGGTTTCTACATTATCATCGCAGGATGGATTATTGCACTCATCGGCTGGATTACAAGCAGGCGCTAAACTGAATTATTTTGAATTACAATGGCTGCCCTTTTGGACAGCCGTTTTTTTTATATACTGAATTCGTCTATCTGCGAACCGATTTCAGAAATAGACTCTTCCATCTGGACAGAAATTTTCTTGAGCGCATTTTCGGTTTCCCCGATTTTTCTTGCACCTGTATTCATTTCATCCATTCTTGAAATCATCTTGTCGGTAACATTTCTGAGATTTTCCATCTGTGAAAGAACTGTCCTGTTGCTTTCTGAAAGTTCCTCAGAAGAACGTCGCACGTATACTGTAGTATCGTTCATTGACTGCAGCGCGGAATTTATCTGGCGTGAACCTTCATTCTGTTCCTGCATTGCCCCGTTAATCTGTTGGACAAGTTCGTCAGTATCACCGATGCGCTCTGTAACTTTATTGAATGCTTCTCCTGAACGTGACGATGCCACAACCATGCTGTGAATTGTTTCAAGAATCTCTTTAAGCTGCTGGCCGATTGTACGCGACTGGGCAGAAGAAGTTTCGGAAAGTTTTCTGATTTCATCTGCAACGACAGAGAATCCGCGTCCGGCATCTCCTGCATGTGCTGCTTCTATTGCGGCATTCATTGCAAGAAGGTTTGTCTGTGATGCAATGGAAGCAATTGCCTTGTTTGCAGACTGAAGCATGATACTCTGTTTTTCTATCTGGTGTATGCGTTCGTTAACATCGTTCTGAAGTTTTGTTCCTTCTGAAACACTCTGCGTAAGTTCTGTAAACGACTCTGCCATCTTGTCCATAGAATTGTTTACAGAAGCAATGTTTCCTATCATTTCTTCTACTGCAGCAGAGGCTTCTGCAACACCGGCAGCCTGAGTCTCGATCATTTTTTCAAGAGCGTCTATCTTGTTAGAAGATTCAGTTACAGAGGAAGCCGTCATTTCTACACTAGCAAACTGACTGTTCATATCTTCATGAACCCCAGCGATGTTTGCAATAATCTGCTGAATGGCGGCGGCGGTGTCGTCAATACTTTCAGTAAGCCTTGTTCCAGCAGAGCCAAGTGTTTTTTTTGAATTCTTTACTTTTGAAATAATGACATGAAGTTTGTCTGTAAAACTGTTGAATCCAGCTACGACTTCACCTATTTCATCTTTTGAAGTCTGGGCAATTCTTTTTGTAAGATCAGCATTTCCGCTTGCTATTTCGGCAATGGAATTTTTGACTACGTTCAGATGCTTTATTGTCATGGTTACTACAACAATGCAGAGAACAGAAGCAATCAGAATGGAAACAATAATTGTAAGAACCATTACAAATGACATATGCTGGAGCGATCTGAAATAATCAGAATAAGGTGCGGCACAAAAAACAGCCCATCTGCAGGTTGAACCCACCGGCTGGAACGCACAGGTCATTTTTCTTCCTGTCTCGGGGTCGCGGTAAACGTATACACTGCTTTCACCTTCGCAAAGACTGTTTACAATGTTCTTCATATCCCCGACAGCAGAAGTTTTTATATTCATTCCGTCTTTTATCCTGTCAAGATTTTCGTGCCCGACAACAAGGCCTGTGTCCATATTTACAATAACAGGATGCGAATTATGACCGACCAGAATTCCGCGACAGATATCTGACATGCGCGTTCCTTTTACCATGGCATAGACGGCGCCTGCGGGCTGGAGATTTTTGTCAAAAATCGGAACAGCATAATACATAACAATATCGCCGTCGGTATAAACGGGGTTTCCGATGTGTTTTTTTCCGCGCATAACATCCCTGTACATTTGTGTAGAAGAAACACTCATGCGGTTTCCTTTGGAACCGTAAGTCCACCCTTCTTCATCAAACATGGAAACGGTAATATAATTTTTATCAATATTTGTTGCTGTCGACGACATGAATTCAATTCGTTCTTTTATGGGAACAGAAGTATCCCTCATGTATTCAAGCGTGGCAAGTGTTGTAAGCATACGAATTTCGCGTGCATTTATTTCATCAATCTGGATTGCGATTCTTGAAGCAACTGTCGTCAAAACAGAATCTACAGATTCGTTCAAAGAAGTTTCGGCAACATTTCTGGTTACGATTCCCAAAGCAAGGTTTGAAACAACAACAATTGCCAGAATTGTTGCAAGAAGTTTTGTCTTTATGCTTTTAAAGGCAATTTTTTTAAGTACCATACAACGTCCTTTTAAAAAATGAAATTAAATCTGCACAACTACTATGCTAGCATGGAGTTTTTGAAAGGTCAAATTTTAAGGCATTATTATCCAAACCGCGAACATATGCCGTTTATTATCAATTTTCTTCTATATAAACAGTATTTTGACTGCATTCAGGCGGTTTTATTCACCGGGACATTCAAAATCCAGTAGTGTTGAAAATAATGCGCCAAAACTGTATATTTTAAATGAACTTACAACAACTAGACTGATTGGAGACATTATGAAAAAAATCATAAGCGGAAAAGTCCGCGAAGTTTACGATTTGGAAGACGGACGCATGGTAATTGTTACTACAGACAGAATTTCGGCATTTGACGTTATTCTTCCAACAATGATTACCGGCAAGGGAAAGGTTCTTAACGCGCTGTCAAATTTCTGGTTTGACTACACAAAAGACATTGTAAAAAACCACATGATTTCATCTGACCTTAAGGACATGCCGACTGAATTCCAGAAGCCCGAATATGAAGGCCGCACAATTCTCGTAAAAAAACTCAAGATGGTTCCTTACGAAGTAATCGTCCGCGGCTACATGTTCGGAAGTATGTATGATGCTTATAAAAAGGGTGAAAACTTTTTGGGCCATAAGTTTGACAAAGAGTACCTGCAGGCAGAAAAACTCGACGAGCCGATTGTTACTCCTTCTACAAAAGCTGCAGAAGGCCACGATATAAATGTTACAATTGAATATATGAAAAACGATCTTGGTGAAGAACTCGGATCAAAAATCGAAAAAACTGCAATTGCAATTTACAAGAAGTGTTACGAACACGCTTACAAAAATGGAATTATTATTGCCGATACAAAATTTGAATTCGGTCTTGATGAAAACGGAGAACTGGTTTTGGGTGATGAAGTTCTTACTCCTGACTCAAGCCGTTTCTGGAATCTGGCAGAATACAAAGTCGGAACATCACCAAAAAGTTACGACAAACAGTTTGTACGCGACTGGCTTAAGGAAAACAATCTTGCCGGTGATGCAAACATAAAAAGTATTCCTGCCGAAATTGTAGAAAAGACAGCTGCACTTTACCGCGAGTGTCAGACAAAAATCTGCGGAAAATAATTTTTTGCATAAATAACAGGGGGTACAAGTTATGAAAAAAATCGCTTCTATTCTTCTTGCAACAGCAGGATGCGCACTTATTTTTTCCTGCGCAAGTACAAAAAATGTTGCAAAAGAAACCGTACATCCGACTGGCGACTGGGAACTGATTCACTTTGAAAAGTCTGGGGTTACAAGACAGATTGCCGTTTCTACATTAACAGTGGAAGAAGAGAAAAAAGGTGAATATTCCGTAACAGGATTTTCCGGTGTAAACGACTTTGGCGGAAAATTTACCGCAAACGGAACAGCCGTTTCACCTGCCGCAAATTTCATTTCTACAAAAATGATGGGACCCAAAGCAGCAATGGAATTCGAAAACGAATACCTTGCTTTCCTGACAAGCGCAGAATCGTGGAAAACTTTTGCAGAAGAAGGAACAGAAGTTCTTGAAATTGCCAGCAAAGATTCTACTGCACGCTTTAGAAAAATGACGCTCGAAGGAACCTCATGGAAAATAAATGCAATAAATACAGGCAACGCACTTGTTTCTGTAGAATCAGATGCAATGCTCAGTTTTACAGACAATGGTGAAGTGAACGGCAATACCGGAATCAATGTAATTAATTTTCCCTACACGGTGGACAACAAAAGCCATTCAATTAAATTCAGCCAGGGACAGATTACAATGATGGCAGGAAGCCCAGAAGAAATGGAGACAGAAAAATTATTTCTGGACAATTTGGTGAAGGTTAAAAATTATTCACTGACCGGAAAAACACTCACACTCTATTCAGAGGACGGAGCTGCACTTCTTTCTTTCACAAAGCAGGATCTGCTGTAAAAAGAATGACGGGTAAAATTAATTTTGCAAAGATTTTAATTCTGCTTTTGGGAGCTTCTCTGCTCTATTCACAAAAGCAGAATATAAATTCAAAATTAACTTACCCGTCACTTGATAAAACCCTTTCAGAAACAAATTCAAATTTACAAACAAAAAATCTTTCAGACACAGAACTAATTCACTCTGCAATGGAATTTTCAGAATGCAGTCTCGAAGAAGAAAAACAGATTCTTGAAAAATACAATTCTATAAAAACTCGGGTTATGAAACTGGCAGAAACAGAAAGTTCAGAAGAAAAACTTGGTGAACAAATTCTTCTGCTCATGTATGAAAATATATTGAACCAGTACAAGCGCAACGAAACAACAATGCAGGCCGCCTTTCTGAACGGAACATACAACTGTGTTTCTGCAAGCGTAATTTTTATGGCGCTTGCAAAAGCCGCAAATCTTAACACAACAGGGCAGATTACGCCGAACCATGCTTTCTGTACACTAAAAACAGATGTAGAAACAACGAATCCATACGGTTTTAATCCCGGAACAAAAAAACAGCTGCCGTCAGCAAACAATTCTGCTAAATATGCCGTTGTTCCTGCAAGATATTACAGGGCAAGAAAAGAAGCCAGTGACAGAATGTTTGTAAGCCTGATTGCAAAAAATCTGTGCAGCACTTACAATGACAAAAATAATTTTACAAAAGCTGTTCCGCTTGCATGCAAAAGAGCAGATTTTTTAAACGGCGCTTCTGACCAGGAACAGAATGCCGCCCGTGACGACCTTTATCTTCTCTGTTCAAATTATGCAGCATTGCTTTCACGCAGCGGACAGTCCCGGAATGCACTTGACTGGCTGGACACGGTATTTGAAAAGCGCGGGTACAACGCATCACTTTTGAAAACATACAATGATATTGCATACAACACTGCTGCGGAACTTTGCAACAAAGGACAGTACAAAACAGCCGCACTTATTCTGGAAAACAGAAAATCTTATTTAACATCAGCAAATATAAATGAAATTGAACATATGGTTATTGCAACAGAATTGAATGAAGAAACAAAACCGCTTGCGGCAGATGAAGCACTGGTTTATCTGAAAAACAAACTTTCAGAAAACACCGCACAAATTCAAAATCCTAAAATACAAAAAACAATACAGTCTCTTTACGAATATTATGTTCAGATAAAAGTAAATGATGAACAGAAAAACGGCCGCTATATTAACGCCGCACAAATTGCCCGTGAAAATCTGAAAATATTTCCGCAAAGCAGTATTATTAAAAACCTCTCTGAACAGGCGCTTAAAAATCATGCAGTTTACATTCACAATAATTTTGCAGAAAGTGCAAACAAAAAAGATTATAAACAGGCAAGAAAAATTCTTTTGGAAGGGCTTTCCCAAAATCCCGCAAGTTCAATATTAAAAAACGATCTCCGTACCCTTGAACAGATTACAGGCTCAGCCAGATGAATGAAATAAAAGACAATGTATTTCTTGAACGGCTGGATAAAATTCTTGTCAGAAACAAAATATCTACATTCAGAAGAGTCCGCAGGCTTTTGCAGACACATTGCCTTGAAGTTAACGGCCAACAGATTTTGGACACCGGTTTTATGGCAAGTCCGGAACATGATACATTCACGCTGGATAAAAAACCGCTGGATCTTTTTTGCGAGAAATACATTGTAATGAACAAACGGGCAGGAACTCTTTGCACAAAAAAAAGTGAAAGTATACCAACCGTTTATGATGATTTGAATAAAAATGAATTCAACGAAGAAGAATTTCAAAAACTGCATTCTGTCGGGCGACTTGATATGGACACCGAAGGACTTCTTATTCTTACAACAAACGGTGATTTTTCATACAGACTCACCAACCCTAAATTTCATGTCAACAAAACTTACTTTGTTGAACTCAAAAATGAATGCAATGAAGAGAAGCAAATGGAATACAAGAATAATTTTCGGAAAGGAATTTTTATTCCGCAGGAAAAGAACGAAAGTGCATTTGTTTCAAAACCGGCTTTTCTTGAATGGAAAACCAAAAACTCCTGTCTACTTACAATAAGCGAGGGCAAATTCCACCAGGTAAAACGAATGTTTTGTGCACAAAAAAATACTGTCACTTATTTGAAAAGAGTTTCAACCGGCACACTTGAACTGGACAAAAATCTTTTCCCCGGTGAATACAGAAATCTGACTGACGCAGAGCTTCTGAATCTTACCGGAGAAAATTTTAACGCTACAAGGGCTTAAAGTCCGATGCAGGATGTTTGCAGATCGGGCATATAAAATCGTCGGGAAGCGTGTCACCTTCGTAAATGTAACCGCATATTGTACAGATAAATCCTTTTTTGGGAGCCGAAGATGCTGCAGGTTTTATATTCGAATGATAGAAAGCGTATGTTGCAGAAGGATTTGAAGAAAGTATCTGTCCGTCAGTTACATCTGCGATAAACAAGGTGTGGCTTCCCAAATCTACTGTTGAACAGACTTTTGCAGAAACATAAGCATTGCATTCATCGGTAAGATAAGTGATTCCGTTTTCTGAACGGTTATATTTTATTTCAACCATTTTGTCTGAATCACGGCCGCTTTTGAATCCGAAGTTTTTGAACGTTCCGAATTTTGCGCTTTCATCAAGAATTGAAATATTGAATTCACCTGTCTTTAAAATCATATCATGAGTGTAGTTGGACTTATTAACGGCAATTGCAATTCTGTTGGGGTTTGCAGTAACCTGCATGGCCGTATTGATAACACAGCCGTTGTCTTTAGTTCCGTCCCTTGCTGTAAGAATAAAAAGTCCGTAACTGATTTTGTTCATTACTTTTAAATCCATAATAGCCTCCGTAAAAAAAATCAAGACAGGCAGAACTCAGTTTTATCCTGAATATTCTGTCTGTCTTTTAAAGAGTATCAAATCAAAAAAAACTTTTCAATATAAAACGCGGTTCCGCAACAACAGAATCCTGCACCTTATTTACTAATTTTCTTCTGTTTCTCCCAATCCCATGCGTACAGCTTCTGTAACATTTACTGCGTGGTCGCCAATGCGTTCAAGATATTTTGCAATCATCAGCGTATCAAGAACCTGTTCTGCAAAGTTTCTGTCATGCTTTTCACCGCTTGTAATCATGTTAAGAACATCATCCTTAACCTGGGTAAAAAGTGCATCAACTTCGTCATCCTGTCTTGCAACCTGAACAGCAAGTTGTGCATCGTGACGGACAAAAGCGTCAACACTTCCTGTAACCATTTTGATTGTTGCATCGGCCATGGCCGCAATATGGGAAGAATTGCTTCTGATATCAATGCTTGTATGTCTCAAAAGTTCTGCAATATCGCTTCCCTGATCACCAATTCTTTCAAGGTCGGTTATCATTTTAAGAGCGGCACTTACAGTTTTAAGATCCCTCGCAACGGGCTGCTGTGTATAAAGAATTTTCATACAAAGGCTCTGTATTTCCCTTTCACAGATATCAGTCTCGCGTTCAAGTTCAATGGCTTTGTCGCCAAGTTCTGAAGAACCTGTTAGAAGAGCCTGTGTTGCACATGTTATGCAGTCCTCGCAAAGAGACCCCATATTCTGAAGACTCTTATTCAATTCTTTTAACTGGCTGTCAAAATATTGTCTCATAAATTCCCTTCTGTGGTAAAATGAATCCGGTTAATAAATCAACCGAATCTTCCTGTTATATAATCCTCAGTCTTTTTGTTATGGGGATTGCTGAAAATTTGTTCTGTCTTTCCGTACTCAATAACTTTTCCCAAAAGGAAGAAAGCTGTTCTGTCACTGACGCGTGTAGCCTGCTGCATGTTATGGGTAACGATTACGATTGTATAATCATTTTTGAGTTCGGTAATAAGATCTTCAATGCGGCTTGTGCTTATCGGGTCAAGGGCAGATGTAGGTTCGTCCATAAGAAGAACTTCAGGTTCAACGGCAAGGGCACGTGCAATGCAAAGTCTCTGCTGCTGTCCGCCTGAAAGTCCCAGCGCATTTTTGTGAAGACGGTCTTTTACTTCATCCCAGATTGCAGCGCCGGTAAGTGCACGCTGAACAATATCATCAAGATCAGATCTGTTTCTAATTCCGTGGGTTCGAGGACCGTAAGCAATATTGTCATAAATGCTCATCGGAAAAGGATTCGGTTTCTGGAAAACCATACCAACTCTTTTTCTGAGAAGGTTGACATCAATGTTTCCGTAAATATCCTGATCGTTAATTTTTATTGTTCCGTCAATTTTGCATCCGTCAACAAGATCATTCATTCTGTTGTATGTTCTGAGAAGAGTTGACTTTCCGCAACCAGAAGGTCCTATGAACGCAGTAACCTCATGCTCAGGTATATCAAGATTAATGTCATACAAAGCCTGAAAGTTTCCGTAAAAAAGGTTCAGATTTTCTGTCAGTATCTTTGTTTTCTGTGCTTCCGGGTTCTGTGATTCGCTCATAATTTTCTCCATAAGAATCGGATTTTTTTTTGTGTTTCCTTTTATTGCTAAAGATGTATTCATTTTTTCACTCCGTTATGCAACCAGATGTTTTGTAACTGCTTTTTCCAAAAGTCCGCTCAGCCAGTTCAAAATAAGAACGATTACAAGCAGAATAACAGCTGTAGCATAAGACTGACCGGTGTTAAGCCCTTCACACCAGAGTGCATACAGGTGAACAGCAAGTGTACGTCCGCTTCCCATAAGATTTGGCGGAATTTTTGCAACCGTACCTGCCGTGTAAATAAGTGCTGCAGTTTCTCCTACAACGCGTCCTGTTCCAAGAACAACACCGGCGGCAATTCCCGGAACAGCAGAAGGAAGTACGACTCTGAATACCGTTCTGAGTTTTCCGGCGCCAAGTCCAAAACTTGCTTCCCTGAAAGAATCATTTACTGCAAGAAGGGACTCTTCTGTTGTTCTGATAATTACCGGAAGAATCATTATTGCAAGAGTGCAACTTCCGGCAAGAAGAGAATAACCCCAGCCAAGCGATGTTACAAAGAACAAAAATCCGAACAATGCATAAACGATTGAAGGAATTCCTGCAAGTGTCTCTGTCGTAATTCTGATAACCTTAACAACACGGCTGCCTTTTTTGGAATATTCAGCCAGGTAAATTGCAGCTCCTATTCCGACAGGAACAGCAATGATAAGTGTAAGGGCAACGATTGTAAGAGTATTGATTAAAGCAGGGAACAAAGAAACGTTCTCGCTGTTGTAAACAAAACTGAAAATCTTTGGACTCAGATGCGGAATACCCTTGAACATAATGTATGCCACAAGTCCAACTATAGTAACAGAACATATTGCAACTGCAAGCCACACCAAAAAGCGCAGCATACGTGACTGGAATGTCTGTGAATGTTCAGAAACAAGTGATTTATTTTTCATGCTTTATCCGATTTGTTTTTCACTACAGTGAAAATAATATTGATAATCAAAATGAATACGAACAGAACAACAGCCGTAGCAATAAGTGCATCTCTGTGAAGATCTGCAGCGTATCCCATTTCCAAAACAATATTTGCAGTAAGTGTACGAACACCTTTTACAAGACTCTGCGGCAGAATAGCCTGGTTACCAGCAACCATGATAACAGCCATAGTTTCACCGATTGCCCTTCCTATTCCAAGAATGATTCCTGAAACAATTCCGTTTTTTGCAGCTGGAAGTTCTGCACAGAAAACGCTGCGTTCCTTGCATGCACCAAGGGCAAGTGAGCCCTCGAAGTATCCGCCGGGAACAGCACGGATTGAAGTTTCCGTTGTCTGAACAATTGTCGGCAGAATCATTATTGCAAGAACAATGCTTGCTGCAAGAATACTGGTTCCGCTTCCGCCAAAAACATTTCTGATGGCAGGAACAATAACTGTAAGTCCAAAGAAACCGAATACTACGGAAGGAATGCCCGCAAGTAATTTTATTCCGCTTTCAATGGGTGAATAAATTTTTGAAGGACAAAAGCGTGCCAAAAAAACAGCAGTAAAAACTCCAAGCGGAACACCAAGAATAATGGCACCAAGTGTTACTACAATGCTTCCTACAATCATCGGAAAAATTCCGTACAAATCAATTGACGGCTTCCATCTTAATCCCAATAAGAACTTGTCCAGTCCTATTTTTACAATCGCCGGAATTCCGTTGACGAACATAAACACGCAGATAAGAATCAGCGCCGCAATGGAAACAAGGGCAGACAAAAGAAAAACACAATGCATTATTTTTTCTGTAGGTTTTCCGCCTGTCAATATTTTCGTTCTTGCGCTCATAAAATATTCCTCCCAGATAAATCCAGGGCTTTCAAAAAAAATATCTCTAAAAAGAACCGGCAGAATCCCCGGAACAAACCGAAGATACCCGCCGGTTTAACAGAGGGTGATTATTTTACATCGCCCCACTTTGTGATAGAACCAGTGTAGATTCCGTTGATAGAATCTTTTGCTGCGTTGTTAAGAGTATTTTCTTTGTTTACGATAACTGCGATTCCGTCAAGGGCAATCTGTGTTCCCTTGGCACCCTTTGCAGTTTCGCTGTCTTTGATTCCGCGGCTAGCCATTCCGATGTCACAAACACCGCTGATTGCGCTATTTACACCGGTTGTACTGTCAGACATCTGAATTTCAATGTCCATTCCGGGGTTAAGAGCCTTGTATGCTTCTGCAAGTTTTTCCATAACAGGTGTTACTGAAGATGAACCTGCTACAGTGATTTTTCCAGTCTTTCCTGTAGCAATGTAAGCCGGATTCTTTACTGCAGAAATGTATCCGTTCTTTTCTACTACGCTCTGTCCGTCAGAAGAAAGAATGTAGCGAATAAAGTCCTGTGCATTCTCTGAAAGTCCGTCTTTTGTAACAATGTTGAAAGGACGTGAAATCTTGTAGGCACCGCTCTTGATGTTTGCAACAGTAGCATCTGCTCCGTCAATCTGGAGAGCCTTTACTGTGTTGTTGAGTGAACCAAGTGAAATGTATCCGATAGCTGTGTTGTTTCCGGCTACAGATGTAAGCATAACTTCTGTTGAGTTTGTGATATCTGCACTGTCGATTGTATAATCAACTTTCTTTCCTTCGGCATTCTTCTTTTCAATTCCGAAAAGTTCGATAAAGGCTCCGCGGGTTCCGCTGCCCTCTTCACGGCTGATTACCGTAATTGCTTTCTTTGAAAGATCAACAGCTCCGCTCTTGGCAGTGCATGACGCAAGTCCGAGTGTTCCAAATGCAATAGCCGCAATTCCGGCAGTCAGTAAAAGACCCTTTTTCATTTTTTTAGTACCTCCTAAAATTGTACTGACAACAATCTAATTTTCGTTTGTAAGATGTGTATTTTAATTGTGTTAAAATTCCGTTAATTTATAACAGAACAAAGTCTGCGAACCGCCTCTGCTGCATTTAAAAATGTGTTAATTCCGCCCCAAAAAATTTGAAAATCACCCTTTTTTTTATATATTTAAATAATATGGAAAAGAATCTTGTTATAAAAAACGCACTCAGCGACAACAGGGGAATTCTTAGCAATCCCGATGAAATAATAAACACTGCCGTAGAATTTCAGCAGCTTCTTATGCTTTATGAAAGCGGAATCAAGCAGATAACTACAAAATTCGAGATTCTGGAAGATGAATTTGAAGGCAAACATGAACGCAATCCAATAAGCACAATCACCAGCAGAATAAAAGAACCAATGAGCATTGCCGAAAAGCTTCAGCGCAAGGGACTGAGGGTTTCGCTGGATAATATGATAACAAAACTTTATGATATAGCCGGAATACGCGTAACCTGCCCGTTTATAAGCGATGTCTACAGAGTAATGCAGATGCTTTTGCAGCAGGACGACATAAAGCTTATAGAAATGAAAGATTACATAAAGAATCCCAAAAAGTCTGGTTACAGGAGTCTGCATGTAATTGTTACGGTAGGCGTGTACTTCAGCGACCAGAAGCGTGAAATTCCGGTTGAAATTCAGATAAGAACCATTGCCATGGACTTCTGGGCAAGCCTTGAACACCAGCTTCACTACAAAAAAGACTACACTATGCCTTCAAACATAAGCGAAGAACTCAAAGCCTGTGCAGACTCAATTGCCAGTACCGACATAAGAATGCAGGAACTGGCAAAAAACATTCCGGGCTTTGTTGACTACAGCGAATAGGATGAATAAAGTCGGCCCGTAGCAAATGTATGTCAGAATTGCCCCTGTAGCATTGATTGCCTGATTGTAAAAAACTGCAGTTTGTAAAAACTGCATTTACTTTTTATTGTGCCGTATGTATAATCTCATTCAACTATGAATTCAAAAAAACTTGATCCCTGCAGCGGACCTCTTGCAAAGAATATACTCGCATTCAGCATTCCGCTTATTTTTTCCAATTTACTGCAGGTTTTGTTCAACATGTCAGATATCGCTGTTGTAGGACGGTTTGCCGGTTCTATTCCGCTTGGTTCGGTTGGCTCTACAACACAGATTATTTTTTTATTTACGGGAATTCTTATTGGTCTTGGAGCCGGAATAAATGTCATTGCGGCATTTTACATCGGTTCAAAAAACAGCAAATCACTTTCGGACACAATACACACAGCCGCCTTTATATGTCTTGCAGCGGGAATAATCCTTCTTGCAGCCGGAACAATCCTTGCACGCCCTATTCTTGCGGCAATGAACACAAAGAGCGAATTAATGGAAGGCGCTGTAGTTTACCTGCGCATTTATATGCTGGGAATGCCGGCCCTTGCAATATACAACTTCGGAAACGGAGTTCTGAGCGCAACGGGTGACACTAAAAGGCCGCTTATTTTTCTTACTGTCGCCGGAATAATCAATATTCTGCTGAATCTTTTCTTTGTAATTGTATGCAATCTGGGCACGGCAGGAGTCGCCCTTGCAAGCATTATTTCGCAGTACATTTCTGCAGCACTAATTCTGCTTACAATGACAAGGGAAAAAGGTGCGGCGAATCTTGTAATTTTCAAAATCAGGCCCAATTCCCACATGTCTCTTAAAATCCTTAAGATCGGACTTCCTTCGGGTCTGCAGAATGCTGTTTTTGCCTTTGCAAACATTTTTATCCAGACCGGAGTAAATTATTTTGACGCTTCCATGGTTGCAGGAAATGCCGCCGCTTCAAATGCAGACCCGCTTGTTTACGATGTAATGAATGCCTTTTACACAGCCTGCGCCACTTTTATAGGCCAGAACTTCGGTGCCGGAAACAGAAAGCGTGTGCTCAAATCATATTTCATAAGCCTTGCATATTCTTTTACTATAGCACTGGTCATGGGAGTTGGAATTTTCTGCATAGGACGGCAGTTTTTGTCACTCTTTTCTACAGACGCGGCTGTTATTGACGCGGGAATGCAGCGGCTTTCTATAATGTCGCTTTCGTACTGCATTTCTGCCTTTATGGACTGCACAATCGCGGCTTCAAGGGGACTGGGCAAAACCGGAATTCCGTCATTCATTGTAATAATGGGTTCATGCGTGTTCAGAATTATATGGCTGTGCACGGTTTTTGCCTGGTTCAGGACAATTCCGTCACTTTTCCTGCTGTATACCTTCTCATGGGCAATAACTGCCGCTGCAGAAATTGCATATTTTATTCACATTTACAAAAAAAAACCTTCTGTTATTTAAAGGGCAGCACAAATTTATTCCGGACAAAAAAAGTATTGGAACTCAAAATCCCGGAACAGATGTAAAGCCCGACAAAGAAAGTTATGAATTTGTTTTAGGCAACTTCAATAATATGATTAGTGGAGAAGAATTAAAATTACAACCTATAAATATATAAAAGGTTTTCATTTTTTTTTGGATGACTTGCCAGAGTAAGCTTCATTTTTACTGAACTTACCGCAAACATGCATTTTATTCGCTCGCAATATTTTTCTTCGTTTATAAGGCCGAGTAAAAATTCGTGGTTTATAAGTGCCTGTTTGTGTTTTTCTTCCTTACGGTCTTAAAATTGTTTCGCACTGCATTTACATGCCCATGCAGGGTCAGACTGGTTCTAAAAATTATAATTGCGGATTACGGTTAAAAATACCTGCCGTAAAAATAAAAATTGAGCTGGATTCGAACTTCCGCGACTGCGGAAGTTTTTTAATAATTTCCTTACAGAACTAGCCAACATTAGTTGGCGTTACGAACCACACGAAAGCCGTAGAGGCTGCGGTCATACGGCTTGCCGATGCTACGGCAGTTCACAGCGCATTGGGGGCCGCCTCCACTCCAAGAACCACCGCGTGCAACGCGGTAGGAGCCGGAAGCCGAACCCGCTAGTTCATTCACGTTGCAGCCTTTCCCTTTTTATTTTTCAGGTGCTTTCTATCGTGCCCCTTAAGGGCGCTCTTTAAAAGCACCTGAAATTTATTTATTAATAAAATTTTACTTCGACCGGCTTACGCCGAAAAAAAAATAGTTAAATAATTAAATCGCTTATGTTGCTAAGCAACAACGCTTTTAAAAGGCCCGCACACAACAAACATAATTAATGATGTCCCTGTAGCTGCTGGCGTAGTAGGTGCTGGAGAGGCTGGCGTAACTGAAACCGAGTAGCCACGCGTAGCTGCTGTAGGCACTGGTAAGCGACGACGACCAATAATAGTCGCTGTCTCTGAACTTGAACTGAGATCCACGGCATTTAAAAAGTGATGCATTCAATATATCTTTATTTTTGTAAAGTTCACACAGTTCTGCAATAGACGGCATATACCAGCCTTCTGCAATTTCTCCAGTAATCCCGGCTGTTGTTGCATAGGTTGCAGCAAAATAAAATGCAGGATAATTTGTTTCAGCATCTGCCGTTCCTTCAGGATCTATGCTTTTTACATATTCCCAGTTGTCGCTTCCGTCTGTGTCACCTGTAATTGTTGCAGTACTTGCAGCCCCAGCTCCTGTTTTATCTGAATAAGCAACAATTCCGGTAAAATTGCTAATTATAGCCTCTTCTGCCCACTTTAAATAACTTTGTTCAAGACCAAGACCTAACATTACTCCGTTTGTATTGAAACCTGCTACAACTGCTACAGGAGTTTTGTCTGCTGTAAGTTCTTCATCTTTGGAACTTGTTGTGCCGTCTGTGTAAATTATGTCGCCGACTGCAACTCTTCTGTAATCTTTTACAACAAATGTTCCGTTTGCAGAAGATGTTCCGTTTGTAATTGTTACATCATAACTTGCCGCTCTTCCAGGAATTGTTAATGTTACTGTAAGTGTGCTGTCGTCTTTTATTATTACAGAAGACCCACTTGTTATAGAACTTGTCGCACAGCTTACACTGAAACTATCTGCTGTTATTCCGGGGGCTGTAAAGTTTTTACCCTTTATTGTTGCTGTAACAATATTGTCTTCTTTGGAAATTCCTGCAGGTGGAATTGCAAAACTTGTAAATTCCGGCGATCCGTAAACCTGAAGAGTTGCTTTATAAGAAGATGTTGTTTCTGATGCTGTAATTTTTACTGCATAAAAATCATCTGTCGAAGGTATTTTTACATCTGCTTCAAATGTTGTTGCATGCAATTCTGTCGGTGTCAAAACAGAAGTCGCACTTTCTGTGTATTCTGTTCCTGTTGAGTCAAAAAGCTTTATTTTAATGTTTTTTGCAAGATCAAGGTTTGTTCTGTCCGCATATTGGTTTATTCTTAATACATAAGGCGAGAGCTGCTGAAATGTGTTGGATTTTTCAGCGGCTTTCTTAACCAAGGTCGCTGACTATCTCAGCGGATAGTTTTAGCTTCTAAGATAATCCAACAATCTTAGAAGCCCTTTTTTTTATCCCCATGGTTAAGGAGGGGAACAAAATGACAAAATATCAATCACTTATGGAAAAGAGCGAAGCCGAAGAACGGCTCGCAATCAAATTTGCACAGAAGGGCGAACAGGCCCTTGCACAATTCCACAAAAACGCAAGCAACGGATTTAAAGAAAAGGCACTCAATCTCTCGATTGAGGAAGGGGAAAAAGAGATTTAAAAAAAACTTCCTGCGTAAGAGGATTCCAGCCCGGCCGCTCCGGGGCGCAGGCATTGAGCAAAGGTGGCCACCAGAACTCAAAAAAAAACAGGAGGTTACTGTATGAGAAGTAACATTAAAAAGGAGGCGGAAAAATGCTTGAAAGCAAAGAACTAGAGCTTCAGAGCCGCCTCACACTTGGAACGCTGGAAAGCAACGCGGAGGCAATCAGGCAGATTGTCCTGAAACACCTTGAAGACTACACCCCGGAAAACTACATCGGAAGGGCTGACGAAGCGAAAGCCGACAAAGCTCTTCTAAACAAGGCTGAAAAATCACTAAATGCAAAAAGGCTTGAACTTGAGCGCGAATACATGGAGCCGTTCAACAAGTTCAAGATCACAATCACAGAAACCTGCAAGGCTATAAAAGCCGCAAGTGCCGGTCTTGATGAGATTGTCAAGGCGGAGGACGAAAGGGAGCGCGGCGAAAAATGGGAAAAAATCGAGGAGTACTGGAATAAAACAGGCTTCTCTCTTTTCGACATCACTGACTTATCGAAGATAACTGACATCAAAAAATGGACGAACAAGACCGCGAAGCTGAAAGATGTCCTCGCAGAAATCGACGCAATCCAGAAGAAAACATTTGATGAACTCAAAATTCTGGAACAGTTTCCGCAGGAAGACGTGTCGCTTCTTAAGACGGTCTACCTTGACACATTGTCCATAACAGAAGCCATGCAGAAAGCGAACCAGCTCAAGGCAACCCGCGAAAGGCTCGCCAGAGAGCAGAGGGAACGCGAGGAAGTAGAACGCTTCAAGAAAATCCAGGAGCAGAAAAAGGACGAATGGAAGGAGGAGAAAAAGGCGGAAAGCGAAAATGAATCCGTCGACCTTGCAAGCGCCGCACTCGGACTTGAAATAAAGCCGAAGAAAAAGGAAACGCGGGAGGAATACGCCCTCGTTTTCAGCCTTACACGCAGCCAGTTTCTTGACCTGCGTAACTATATGTCCGACCACGGTATAACCTACTCGGAGCTTCAGGACAAGGGTTCTGGAGTGTACACAAAATGAAATCTTCCCGTATGGGAAAGATATATTGACGGCGTGGAAAAAGACACGCATTAGCACAATTTGGATTGACAGCTGGAAAGACAGCCAGGGTAAAACCTAAGGCCACACAAGGCTTTAAAACTTTGTGTGGCGCTTTTGCCCGACAGAAGGAGCTTATATGGCAGATATAAATAAGACAGTCCTTGTAGGACGCCTGACAAAAGACATCGAGATAAAGTATACGAACAGCGGAGCGGCTATCGGCAATCTGTCAATCGCCGTGAACAGAAGCCGGAAACAGGACGACCAGTGGATTGATGAGGCAAGTTTTTTTGATGTGAAAATCTATGGAAAAATGGCGGAAAGCCTCCGGCCCTACCTGACAAAAGGAAAGCAGATAGCGGTCGAGGGCTTTTTAAAGCAGGAGCGGTGGCAGAAAGACGGTCAGAATTTCAGCCGGGTGACAGTCGGCGCGGAAAACGTCCAGCTGCTCGGCGGAAATTCCGGCAACGACAGCCAGCAGCAGAACGACGACTACGGGTACTACGGAAATTAAGGAGAAACAGCAATGAAAAGAATTGTTTTTGAATACCGTGACGAATACTCTCACGGAGAATGGATAAAACAGGAATGTACCGTAAGAAGCGTAGAGGAATGCAAGAAAATCTACGGCTTAGATGAATGTGAATACAGAATCCTTGAGATTGAGGAGATAAGATGACCGCAATAGAAATATACAAATCATTGAGCCAGCCGCCGGCAACAGCCCTAAGGCAGATCACAGCCGGAAACCTGAAAGGCAAAACGGATATAAATCCGCAGTGGCGGTATGAGGCTATGACCGAGAAATTCGGACTTGTCGGAATCGGCTGGAAATACGAAATACAAAAACTGTGGACAGAGAAAGGCGCGAAAGATGAAGTCCTGGCATTCGCGCAGGTGGCGGTGTTCATCAGGAACGCGGACACAAAGGAATGGTCAGACCCTATAGTCGGAATCGGCGGAAGCAAGCTGGTGAACGCATTCAACGCGGGGCTTCAATCAAACGACGAAGGCTACAAAATGGCGGTTACAGACGCGTTCAGCACAAGCCTTAAAATGCTGGGCGTTGCGGCCGACATATACGCCGGACGCTGGGACGGCTCGAAGTACAAGAACACACCGCAGGAACAGCCGCAAAGCAACAACACCAGCCATAGCCCGAACCGTTCAAGCCAGCCGCAACAACAAAGACAGGCAACTCCACAGATGAAAGGCGGCCCTGACACGCAGGAAGAAAGGGAGCTTATAAACGAACTTCTCGGAAAGCAGTTCTCCGACGGCTCGCTTGTATTCACCAAGGAGGAATGCGCGAAGGTCGGAACATGGAGACAGAGCCGTACTGCAAAGCAGGTCATTGACTATCTCTCGGAGCTTTATATCGAACGGAAGAACCAGAAAGAGCCGGGTGAAGAATTCCCGGAAGCCATTCCGTTCTAGGAGATAGAGAATCATGGCGGAAATAAGAATCACAATGAAAAGAGTTTTTCGAAAAGGGTTTCTGTGTCTTGAGATTCCAGAAGACGAGGGAATCCGGGAGGCTCTGAAAAGGATTCTTACTTCCTGCCGTGAGAAATACAACGACTTTATGCAGGTAACGATTAACCCGCCGTACAAACCTAGAACAACAGGAGCAAAAAGCCAGAACCACCACCTGAACGGACACATAGTGCAGCTTTGCAACATAACGAAACACAGCTACGACGAGATAAAATATTGCGTAAAGATGAAGGCGGTTGAAACCCTTGAGTACCCTTACACGATAATCAACGGCTACCTTCTGCCGAAAAGCGAGCACGAATGCAGCACGGAGGAGTGCGCAAAGCTGATAGAAGCGGCGCACCTTCTGGCAGCGGACTGGCAGATTGTACTGAAGGAGTAATTTTTTGAGAGGTACAAAAATGAGTAAATATATTTTATTGCAGGAAGCCTCCGATGAGCTGGGGGTACCAAAAACTAATTTATATTATTATTGCAAAAATCGCGGGTTTAAAATGGCTGCGCAAAAAATAAACTCGGGCAAGTCTTGCAATAGTATATCGTTTGAAGATTTTGAAAAATTGAAGGCCATATACAGGAGGAGTCCGGATAGTATCGGAGTAGACGATGCTGCGGCTCAATTAGGAATATCGCGATGTGCGATGTATCAAAGAATTAATAGAGCCGGAATAGAATGCGAATTATTCGGCCGCGTAAAATATATAAAGCACTCCGATTTTGAAAAAATGCAATCTGATGCCGCCAGCGATTTTGACGCGGTGCCGGTTTCTGTAGCTATAGAGCGGTTAGGTTTGCCAGGTTCGACATTCTATAAATATGCGGACAATTTGAAAATTAAAACATTCAGAAAAAACGGGCGCGGCTGGGTAACGAATACAGACTTTAAAAAGTTGAAAGACTGGATAAAAAATAAGCCTGACGGCAGAAAAAAGAGCAGCTGTGACGAAAAGAAAGAAATTAAAACACGTCCGGAATGTTCGGTGGAATATTACAAAGTCGATGAGTTCAGGGATGGTCATTGGTGGGTATTTCGTTGCGGATTCTCGCAGCAGGAAGCGGAAACACTGGCCGCGGAGCTATCAGTTTCCGGGGCGTTATTCCGGGCAAGCCCGCATAAAATACGGCGGGAAAGGAAATAAAAAAATATGGCAGATAGTTTTGTTTTTTACAGAAGTTTTGACGAAGCGTGTGCAGAGCTTACAGATGAGCAATACGGAAAAATAATGCGCATAATCAATAATTATGCACTTAACGGGACAATACCAGATAATCTTTCCGGAATTGAAAAAATAGTATTTACACTTATTAAGCCGCAAATCGACGCGAATAACCAGAGAAAAACAAACGGTTGTAAAGGCGGTGCTCCTTCCAACAACAATGCAAAAAAAACAACCAATGGTTATGCGGAAAAACAACCTATGGTTATTACGGAAGAAACCAATGGT
>ERZ1034917.179-NODE-179-length-62536-cov-16.100863_pt1 | contig 62536 bp, 53 predicted proteins | sample MGYA00520605_ERZ1034917 | MGnify/ENA primary metagenome ERZ1034917 (study PRJEB33766, sample SAMN09781784) | gut metagenome | biome: gut microbiome | host: Homo sapiens | place: Madagascar | study: EMG produced TPA metagenomics assembly of the PRJNA485056 data... | reverse complement strand
ATGTACAACTGTAGTTTTTGTGATGAAATCAATAAAGTTGAAGATAATGACTTATTTAAAAAAATATTTAAAGATGAAGGTATTACAGATAGAATTCTTTTAGAAACCGATAGTTTTGTTGTGATGCCTACTATAGGTTCTTTCGTTGAAGGTTATATGTTAATAGTTACAAAAAATCATTACACCAGTATAGCACAAATCTCAGAAGAAGAACTTTGTGAACTAAATTGCGTAATAAAAACCTGCAAAAGTTTAATTAGCGATAAACTTAATAAAAAATCTGTACTTTTTGAGCACGGTTCTGTTCCCTCATGCAAAACAAGTGGAGCTTGCGTAGAACATGCACATCTTCATATTGTTCCATCGAATGTGGATATAGACGGTGCTTTAGAAGAATATGAAGCTGAAATTTGTGAAATAGAAGGCCTAAATCACTTACAAAAAAATTTCTCAACAGACCCTTATTTATATTACCAAAGTATATCTGAAAAAGAGTATTTAGTAGAATCTGATATCATACCATATCAGTTTTTCAGACAAGTTTTATGCTCAGCCTTTGGAACACTGGAGTATTGGGATTGGAGAAAAAACTATGGAGTTGAAAATATAAAAAAGACTTTAGAAATTTTTAAAAAATCAGATTTTTCAAATAAATTTGATGAAATAAAAAAAGAGGTTATCAGGTAATTGGAAAAAGATAAAGTAAATTATTATTTGGACATAGCCGAGACGGTTCTCAAAGCTTCTAATTGTCTAAGGAGAAACTTTGGGTGTGTTATAGTTAAAGACAATGGAATAATATCTACTGGATTTAACGGCAGGATAAGAAATGATACCAGAACTTGCAAAAATGAAGGATGCATAAGAAACGAGAAAAATTTAAAAAGCGGAGAAGGAATGGAGCTTTGCAAAGGACTATGTGCTGAGCAGAAAGCCCTTTTGGATATCTCTTATTTTTCGGCTAAAGATTCAGATTTATTTTTAGTTGGAATAGATGTTGAGTCCCGGGATTATTTCCCTATCGATCCCTGTAGCAGATGCTTAAAGATGATAAAGCAAATGGATATAAAAAATGTTTATGTTAGAGAAACAAAAGAAAAATATAGAATTTTAAAGAATTTAGGTAAGAGTGAAAATGATCAAACAAAAATTAGTTGCTAGCATGATAGTGGCAAGCTGTTTTTTTGGTGCGTTCAAATCTGATGTAAATGCAAACTGCAAAATATTTGATATGTATAAAAATGATATATCGATTTTAGACCAATATAAGTCATATAGAAAATGTCACGGATTTTATAAATCTTATCTATATGGATTGCCCGTAGTATCTAAAGGAGTTATTATAGACAAAGTTTTATCTGAAGAAGAAATGCAAAAAATAAAGCAAAACCTTGGAAACACTTTAATGTGTAGACCTGATGCTCCATTCAACAATTGGTTTAATTTACCACGCGGCAGAGAACTAAAAGTAGAAGATATCAATGAGTTTTTATGTGAGTGCAAGCAAAAGAATAAGAAAGCTGTTTTGCTATGTTTTCAGTTTCCATCTATGTATTTTACCGGAAAATATATGCAAAGATATGAAAGAACAGGCGCTTTTAATATCGTAATTGATTGGGAAAAAGGAGTCCATATAGACTTCGTGGGAAAAGGTTTTGATGGAGGAGAATTAACAAAAGGAAAAAATAAATCTCATACACAAATGTACGTTCCATGGTATCTGTTAGAGTGGTCTCCCGATTTCATTTGGGATTTTGCAAATCTCAAAAATATTTCAAAAGATGATTATGAACTTTCACGAAAACGAAGACTTGACTTTTTAAAAGAAGTAGGATATCCTCTAAGAAAAGTAGAGGAAAGTATCCCTCAGAGTCCTGCTTGCCTAAAAAAAGATACTTTCATTGATTTATTTAACAATTGTGTGCGAAATGTTTTGCGTGGAGAAGAAAATTTTAATCACAAAGTCCCTACTATGTTGTTGGTGGAACTTTTTGAAACTAAGTTTTATGTGGTAGAAATATGGGATTCAAATTTATAGATTAGGAGATTGTTTATGCACAACAAAAAAGTTTTTAACAAGTTGGTTAGAGATAATATCCCGGAAATAATTTCAAAAAAAGGCGGAGAAAGCGAGATAAGAATTTTAGAAGATGCAGAATACGCTGACCTCTTAAACAAAAAGTTAATGGAAGAGTGTGATGAAGTAATCGAAGCAGATGATACTGAATCTAAAAAAGAAGAGTTAGCGGATGTTTTGGAAGTTTTGCACGCAATAGCTAAAAGCAACAAAATTGATTTTGAGGAAGTTGAAGCTGAAAGAGTGCATAAGAAAGAAAAGCGTGGAGGATTTGAAAAGAAAATATTCTTGAAAACTGTAACCAATGGATAAACTTAAAAGCCTCTTGGGGGGCTTTTTTTGATGGAAAATTTAAACGAAGAGCGATAGGTTATCAAAAGCAAGCTTTCACCAAAAGGATATCTGCTTTGGCTCGGAGGTATATTTCAAAAAATCTTCACTGTAATTTATTTCTACTTTATGGGAAATAAATTTTTTTATTGAAGTAGCAAACAATAAATCTTTTTGCTTTAATAAAACTATATCACCAATCATCCCAATTGCCTTACCAGATAAAAATTCCGGATTTTCTACTTTTTCTAAATTACTTAGATCGTAATAATTTTTATAAAAATAATGCGAGTCAAACTCTAAAAATTTACTCTCAGGAATTATATCTGTTTGCTTTAAAATATTAGTTAAAGTCTTATTTGCAACCGTTGAATCGTAACTAGTTTCGCAAATGATTTTTAGTTTTTGGCTCGATAACAGTCTTTCTAAAATTCCATATCCACCCCCACACAATTTTGCTTCCAATTCCCTAGCTGAATATGCGTTTGAAAAAGTTTTCAAAATGAATGCTGCACGTGATCCTTGCTCAAGGAGCCTTAACTCACTCCTTCTTTTAGAAGCAATACCGACTTTGATATGGTAAGGAGAAAAATAAGCTAAGTAAACTAAATGAGGGGTTTTGTTATATTCCAATTGCTGGGGCGAAATTCTTTGAGCATTATAAAACGCGGGGTTAAATCCTATCTTGTTATGGCACTCAGCACAATGGTTTATTTTTGAATTTAAATCCAATTTACATTTTGTAGGGCACGGGTAGTAAGATAATGTTGAAAAATCATACGTCCCCACACAGTGCCTTTCTTTAAGTTTTTGAATGGTAAACGATTCTCCATTTAAATATTGCTTTATATATTTTCCTCCGTTATCCGATAGGATAAAGTGCGGACCTATTTGATCATAACTATAACCTGCAAAAATCAATTTTAATCTCTCATCTTTCGTTTTTATAATCTTTTAACTATATGCAACTTTGTTATCTCTTTTGATCCTTCGCACATATAAAAAGTTCCCTGCACTTGGCAGAGAACCTAACAAATTTAACCATTAACAGCGTCTTTAAGAGCTTTACCAGCTTTGAAAGTAGCACTTTTGGCTGCTGGAATTTCGATAGTCTTTCCACTACGCGGGTCACGTCCAGTGCGAGCCTTGCGTTCACGTACTTCAAAAGTTCCAAAACCAATTAATTGGATTTTTTGACCCTCTTTCAGAGCTTCTGTAACTGCGTCCATGAAAGCGTTTAAAGCTTTTTCGCTATCTTTCTTGGAAAGCTCACTTTTCTCGGAAATTTTTGCTACTAAATCTGATTTGTTCATTAAAACAAAACCTCCATAATAATTTATATGTACATGCAAAAAACATCTTTTCCACAATCCGTTTCTAGACGTATTTTGCTAGCACCCCAATGTTACTACAATTTCTCACCTTTTTCAAGCGATAATTTATATAAAAATTCATTTTTAAATCTTTCGCATGAATCATAAAGCGCACTTTCAGCGTCAATCCCCACCAAACGAGATATTTCCGTCATAGAAAAGAGTAAATCCCCTATTTCTTTGTAATAGTGGTCTTGCCGACCATCAAGGATAAGGTTTTCCAAATAATGAAGTCTCTCAAAGGTTTCGTTAAGGGCATCCTCCATCGAAAAGAGGCCATATCCCGCTTTCGCTGCACGCTCCTGAACTTTAGCACTTCTCATCAAAGCCGGAAGTATTCTGGAAACACGTTTAACTTCTTCTTCCGCACTATGATTATTCATTCGATTTCTTCTAAGGTCGAGTCCTTTGGGCTCACGTTCTCTAAGGTTATAAACCCTGCACCTACTGCTACTTTCATTCCGAGAAGATTCCTCACGGAACACATGTGGATACTTCGATATTATCTTTTTACATATCTTGTCCACAACGTCTTCAAAAGAAAAATTTTTGTTCTCTTCTTCAATGTCACAATGAAATGCTATCTGCAGCAACAAATCTCCTAGCTTCTCTTTAAGCATCTCATCATCATCAATATCAATTGCTTCGAGCACATCATACGCTTCTTCAATTAGACTTACCCTTATGCTTGTATGCTTATTGAGTTTATCCCAACCAAAACTGTTAGAAGCTCTAAGCTTTTTGACAAGCTTCAAAAAATCATGTAAAGAATAATTGCATTTTTGGACCAACTCCATAATCCCCACAACCTTCCTCAAAAAATTAAGATATAAACTTCCAAATATTTACATCTATTTACATATTATCTTATCAATCTTACTTTTTCAAGTGTTTTTACAATTTTTTTACATTTTGGAATTGTCATTAAATCAGAAGATGTGACCGTATTTGTTAAAAACAGTGCCAAAACATATACTATACCTGAAATTGCTATCGAAAAAATTGTTGACAGTTTAAATGGAATTACTATAGAAAGTAGTCCATGAGAGGTATACGCCGCTATTGCACATAATAAGCTGCATATCAAAGGTTTAATAAATGATGCCATCCAATTGATAGGAATTTTGACCTCTTTTCTTAAAGCAATCAAACCTGCCGTGCATACAAATAAATAACACACTAATGTTCCAATACCTGCACCTTGTATATTTATTTCTGGAATTCCAACTAAAATGTAGTTGAGAACCACCTTCATGATTACCCCCAAAGATAACAGTTTAAGAGGTATATCTGCTCTGCCTACGGCTTGAAGCATACTACATACGGGAGTTCCTATGGCAACAAATATTATACCCAGGGCATATATGCTCATAATTTGAGAAGCTATACATACTTCCCCTAAACTTTTATTTTTACCCAAAGTGTTGTAAATAAGATCCATGATTGGAAATGACAGCACAGACATACCCAGGCCAATTGGAAAAGATATTATACTCGTTACTTTAAGAACAGTTTCAATACTTTTTTTGATTTTTTCTTTTATCCCTCCTACCCAAGCGTCCGTTACGTTTGGAAGTGCACTTATAGCCAGGCCTTGCGTTATAGTTGGGAGTAACATGGTTACTGTGTTCATATAGCTAAAACAGCCTGCTAAAAAAACATGAGTAGTTCCAGCTTGGATGGCCTCCATGGGGATAAGACCGCTATATTTTCTAATAAGAACTCCCGGAGCGATGTGCATTATATCGTTAAGTCTGCGTTGAACTAGGGTGGCATCTATTGCGGAGGCAATATTCATAATTATAGCCCCCAAAGCCACAGGTACAGAAATCGAAAGTAGCATCTTAATTAATTTTTTTATAGGATACGGCTCCGGTGCACTTTGAAGCTCAGCAACAGTTATACCGTCCCCTGAGAGTTTGTATTTCAGCACCATATATAAGTACCCCGCCACAGCTCCGAAAGTTATGCCTAAAACCGCCCCCGCAGATGCCCAAGGTAATATTGCATTTCTTGCTTCAGAAACAGTCTGATAAGCCACTCCGAAGACTGTTCCATGAGTTTTGAATTCATTCATTCCATACCAAACAGTAATATAAGAAAAAGTTATTCCAAATACTACCTTCCCCACTGCTTCAACGATTTCTGAAACCGCTGTAGGTATCATATTTCTTAAGCCTTCATAGTATCCTTTGTAAATTGATATTAGACATGAAAAAAAGATCGTCGGAGCAAGAATCAAAAGTGAATAAAGCGACCCGGGAGAACTGATGAATTTAACATATGGAAACGAACCTAACATCATTAGTGCTGAGCCTATAAAGCCTGTGAATAAAAATATGGGTATTGAAACTTTGTGTATAAGCTTAACGTCCTTGTATCTTTGCTGAGCCATGTACTGCGAAACCATACGTGATATTGCTATAGGTAATCCTGCAGTTGCAAGTGCATGAATAGGACTATACATCGTATATGCCGTTCCGAAGTAACCCATTCCAAGGCCTCCAAGAATGTATGTAAGCGGTATTTTAAAAGCTGCACCTGCAATTTTTACTATAAGCATCCCAACTGCCATAATTATCGCTCCGGCAGCAAAAGAATGCTTAACTTTTTTCTGAGTTTTCAAATTTACTGTTTTGTTCATTTCAACACTATTCCTTTATATGAATTAAAAATGCTTAGTTATATGATATGCCAGAGAAAAGCTCTATAATACATCCACATTAATTTTTAAGAAACAGCCCCATTGAAGCTGTTTCTTTTTCAGTGTTATATCAAACTCATTTTATTGATATTTTAAGATCAGCATTATCAACTTTTACGGTTTTAGACATTACAGGGTCGGAAAAATTGGAAATTTTAGAAAGTGTTTCTGTTTCTATTTCTTCAGACTTCTGAGCAATTAATTCAGATATTACTTCAGAGTTGCTTTCAAATGCTAACATTACCCTATCTGAAACTTCAAATCCAGCTTCTTTTCTAAGCACTTGGCAGTGTCTTAGTATTTCTCTGTATATTCCCTCCAACTTTAAAGCTTCAGTTATTTCCGTATTTATAGCCACGTCTATGCTATTTTCTGAAGTTCTTGCAATATTAGGTTTATCCTTAGAAACAACCTTGAAACACTCGGCAGGTATTTCAGCGTCGAAACCTGAAAGTTTAACATTTTCCCCTTGTTTAACTTGCGCCGATAGACGAGCATTATCTTCAGAGCTTAAGTCCTCACAAAGCTTCTTTACCTTATTAACCTCAGATTTCAGAATCCTACCCGCTGATTGAAAATTAACTGTTAAATACTTCTGACTAAGTTTATTGAAGTCCTCAAGATATTCAATCTCCTTGATATTAAGCTCTTCTAATACAATGGATTCATATTTTCTAACTTCAGCTTGCAAATCTTTGTTCAAATACAAACTGCTAAGCGGTTGCTTGACTTTTAAATTTTGTTCATTTCTAAGTTTAAGTGCACAAGCAATAATGGTTCTGACTTTCTGAGTTTCTTTTAAAAGATCATTATCGTAACTGCGTACGGTTGGAAAATTCGAAAGATGAACAGATAAGCACTCATCGGGTTCATATTTTCTAATCATTTTTTGCCAAATTTGTTCTGTCATGAAGGGTATAATAGGCGCCATAACTTGAGTTATTGTTTTGATTGCATAGTAAAGAGAGTCATAGGCATTTTGTTTATCTGAATCAAGACTGTTTTTCCAGAATCTACGGCGGTTGATTCTAACATACCAATTTGAAACGTCATCAATACACTGTTCAAACTCCCTGACTATCTCACTGGTACTATACAGCTCATAAGATGCAATAGCTTTGCTCACAAAATTATCTATTCTACTGATAAGCCACTTATCAACCAAATTATTTGACTTCGGTGCGCCGATACTTGGTTTGTCAATCTGAGCATAAGTCATAAAGAAATAGTAAATATTCCAAAATCCTAAAAGTTTACGCCTTGCTTCCTCCCCAAGAGAAAATCCAAATCTGACATCATTTGTGGTTGGAGAACCAGCAAAGAGATATCTTATAGCATCCGCTCCTATCTTGTTTGCGGCTTCATCGAATTTTATCATATATCCCGTCTTGGAGAATTTAGTACCGTCTTGGGCAACTACCTTCCCATAAGCTTTAACTTTTTCATAAGGTGCTCTTCCTGTTAACGTAACACTCATGAAAAGCAAAGAATAAAACCATAATCTGACTTGCTCTTGCATTTCAGTTACCCACTCTACCGGGAAATTTTTCTCCCATTCTGCTCTATTGCTGAAGTATCCTAGAGTTGAAAAGGGAACTATTCCGGCATCAAGCCAAACATCACCTGTGTCAGGGATACGGCATACCTCTTCTCCGCACTCCGGACATTTAATTTTAACTTTATCAATCCAAGGACGATGTAATTCAGGCAGCTCCACATCCGGATTTACACAGCGTTCTAAAAGCTCTTCTTTGGACCCTATAACAGTTAAATGCCCACAATATTTACAAGGATAAAACGGTAGCGGCAAACCATAAAATCTCTTCCTGGAAATACTCCAATCTCCCATGTTGGTAAGCCAATCTAACATCCTCTTTCCGATAAATTCGGGCTCCCAATTTACCTTTTGAGCTTCCTTTATAAGCTCAGGGCGTATCTCATCAGTTTTTATGTGCCACTCGTTGACCAATCTGAAGACTATTTCAGTTTTGCAGCGCCAGCATATCGGATAACTATGTGTATACTCCATAATTTTAAACAGTTTTCCCTGTTCTTTGAGCTTTTCAAATACTAAATTTGCTACTTCTGGTGCGGCTTTACCACTGAGGAAGTCATAATTTTCTTCAAAAATTCCCAGCTCATTTATAGGACATATCTGGGGTAAAGAAAGAGTTTTTCCTAGTTCGAAATCCTCTGCTCCGCAGCCCGGTGCAATATGAACTACGCCGCAACCCTCATTGGCATCCACGTCTTCCCATGGGACTATCTTATGCGTAATACCCTTTTGTACGTCAAGCCACGGGAAAAAAGTTTCATATTCGTAGCCCAACAAATCAGAGCCCTTGAGCAATTTCAAAACTTGCTTTTCTCCGTCGATATACTTAATAGCGTTCTTGGCTAAAACAATGGGTTTTTCAAATCCTTCACATTTCACAACCGCATAATCTAAATCTTTGTTTACCGCTAAAGCAACATTCGCAGAAAGAGTCCAAGGAGTTGTAGTCCAGACTAAAACATCAAATTCGGCATCTTTAAGCTTTGCAATACAAAATACAGATTTATGCGTTATTTCTTTGTATGAACCAGACATCTCGTGTTCTGATAGAGAAGTTCCGCATCTCGGACACCACGGCATAGGACGATTTGATTTAGCTATCCATTTTCTCTCATTGCATACCTTCAAAAAACTCCAAATAGCAGAAATGTTCTCATCAGTATGCGTAAAGTAAGAATTACTCCAATCCATCCACTGACCTAAGCGCTTAGACTGCTCCGTGATAACACTTGAAAATCGTTTGATTCTCTCTACACATTTCTTAGTAAACTTATCCATTCCATAGTTTTCAACATCTTTTTTATTTTTAAATCCAAGCTCCTTTTCAACCTCTACCTCAACCCACAAACCTTGAGTATCAAAACCGTTTCGATATCCGCAACAGTGACCTGTCATAGATTTGTATCTTAGGAAAGTATCTTTAACACTCCTTCCCCACGCGTGATGAATTCCCATTGGATTATTTGCCGTAATTGGACCGTCTAAAAATCTAAACCGCTTTTTGCCGTTGTTCTTCTCTTGCATTTTTTGAAAACATTGGTTCTTTTCCCAGAACTCAAGAATGTCTTCTTCCATTTTGATGAAGTTTGGTTTTGCATCTGCTGACATCTGTTTTCATCCTCCAAAAAATATTTTTGTATCTAAAACCTTAATCCTAGTTCTCACGGTTAAAAATTATATTACAGAATATAAAATTTGTAAATTCCGAGTCGTGTTCAAATTAGAATTCAAAAATTATTTAAATCTTTTTGTTTACAAACTTAATTTTATGTGTTAGAATAAGGCTAGGCAAGTTCTTTGCCACATATTTACAAAGTTTGCTTGAAAGGATGGCTATTAAAATGAATGAAAACTTAAAACGGTTATATGAATACTGCAAATCACATGGATACGATGAATCCGAAAAGACTTTTGAACAAGATTTAAAAGACCTAGCTGTAGAAGAACTCGAAGGACAAGAACTTTCAAAGGTTTCCGGGGGCAAAAAAGCTTTCACAGCCCTAACTGCAGGAATGATTTCTGCTCTTAGTGTTGCATCTCCGCTAGCTTCTGCTAACCAGGTGTGTTACTTTAATTCACGTTCACCATATTCTTACACAGTTAGTAAAAAATCTGACAGTAGCTCTATGAAAAAACTAAAGAATATACTTATTAAATCTGGAATAACTCTGGCAAGTATAGGTACTATAGGAGTTATAGGTGGCGGAATAGCTCTCATTGCATCAAACGCTAGTGATTCAAAAGAAAATTCTAAACCAGCAGATGATAAAATTCCAACAACTATGGATGAGATTGATGCCGCAGAACGTAGATCAGAGGAGGATTGGAAGTTTTGGTCAAATATATTCGATCAATCTATAAATAACCTTCAAAATTACTACGGTTCTCTCGATGATGAAGGTAAAAAAGAAATAATCAATTTTATTCACGACCATAAGGAAGATCTAGAAATTTGTCAGAATGAAGATGGTACGATTAGATTAAGTGACAGAAATCTATTGTCTAAACTGGATAGCTTTTTATATTATAAACTTGATGGTACTCTCTTAGCCAGAGACGACTTCTACGAACTTTACTGCGACCTTGATTGGTTTCAAAGCGGACTCCCTAACCAAGAGATAGTAGATAGGTGCCCGGTTACAATACCTCAAGCAGGTGGTAAATCAATAAAACATATGCCCGTGGAGATTGTTGTAGGTTTGATTAGTAACGTTTCTTCAAGTCGTGGCGGTATTTTTAATCAACCAGGAATTAGGGAAAGAATTAAAAATATTTCCGACTTGATGCGTGAAGATTATAAGAAATATTACCCAGAAGAGCCATTACTTAATATTAGACCTCGTGCCGAGAAATCAGCCAATTTACAATCTACTTCTCAAGCTCTGACTCAGAAGTCGGAAAATTTAGGGCAACCTTTACCAGATATTACGCAAGCTTCGGTTGATGTAGAAAATCCAGTTGCACAAACTCCAGATGTTAAGAAACCTAATCCACAACGCGCTGGTAAGGAGAAATTTAAGCTACAACGTCTAGAATTTAAAAAGGATTTATTTATACAAACCTCCAATGTTGAGGGATGATCCTATTGAAGATTCTCTAGAAAGTTCACTGAAAATTCCAGAAGATCAGTTTGAACTTTATGTTAAAAGATGGTATCATCGCGTTATGAGCATTAATGTTTTAAATTATTGTGTAGATTATTAGAATAATTCTTCAGGCTTCGAAGAAAAAGAAAAGGTATTTGCTATAGTTGGTGACCAGATCTGTCTAATTAGTTTCATGTCATCCATGTCTGATTTTTGAAAATCTAAGTAGCTCTTCTGCTATTTATGATAGTATAAAAAATACTGTAAGCGATCGGGTAAGTTGAAGATTCACTTTGGGTGTTCTACGATGGCAGCCTTTCGTTAGTCGAAAGCGGTTCTATCACCTGGTCAACCCCGGGGGGTATTGTGCATCCAGTTCCTGATGTACAGTTATTGTTAGATAGTTTAAAAGCCGGACAAGAGAATAAATATTTCGACATCTGTATAGGAATAAATAATGAGGCCCTAAATAATTCAAAGTTTGAGGAAATAACTCAGCAATTTAAAGAAGAAAATTCTCAATCTCAGTAATATGATATTGACAAATTTAATAGTCAGACCAAAACAAGGAATATATCCACCCACCCGCTAGTCGGATGGATGGGTATTTTAATGTGTAATTGGCAATTTCAAGCCAGAAAAAGAAGCAAAATCCGTCTCAACTACCTAGCCAATTGCTGGAGAATACAAAAATTTTTACATTAAATACCTACCCTGCAAAATTCTACTTTTAACAGTTAAAAATTATATTACAGTATTCAAAGATTATATATTTTGCACCGTATTCAAATCGAAACCCAAAAACAACTTAAAAAATTTTGTTTACAAAACTAACTTTATATATTAGAATAGAGACAAGCAAACTGTTTGCGCAATTTCTATAAATACGAAAGGATACAACCTAGATGAACAAAAATCTAATTGCAGAAAAACTTAAAAACCGAAAATTTTCAAAAGTTTCTAGCGGAAAAAAAGCCGTAAAAACTCTAGTGGCAGGGATGATTTCAGTTCTTAGTATTTCATCTGCCTTTGCATCTACTAATGTGTATGATCTTGATTTTGATTCATACAAAAGCAAAGTTTCAAGCCCTCATCTTGAATTTAATTCAGAGAATGGTGACGTTTCAAACCCTATAACATCAAGTTGCTCCCCTTCAACAGGTACAAAAGCCAAAAACCCTTTTTTTATGCATGCACTCGGATACTCTATAGATCAGCTTCAAAGTTATTATTGCACTCTCGATAGTGAAGAAAAAAAAGAGATGGCGGACTTTATTCACAAATACGCAAGAGTGTTGGGAATTAGTGTGGGCAGTAAAATTAAACTAAATGGTGACATAGCATTGAATTGCCTTGATGCCTTTTTGTACTACAAATTTAATAAAGGCGCAATCATACAAGTAGAAGGTCCCGGAAATAGCTTCGATAATGTAAAGAATTGCTGCAAAGAGACTTCTTATCAAAATATTGCATCTACATTTTCAGTCACAATACCTCAATCGGACGGTAAATGGGTAAAGCATGTCCCCGCTGGTGTTATTGCGAGCCTAGGTCGAGAAATTTATTCCGAGCAAAGTTCTCTTTGGGATTGGCTTTGGGATACACAAGAAATTATTAGGCCGAGGGAAGAAAGTCTTTCCGACTTAATTCGTAAAGATTATATGAACTATTATCCAAACGATTTGCAATCTTATACTCTGACTGAAAATTCTTTAAGAGCACTTCTTGTAGACGAGCGTCCTAAACAAACTCCCGTCGTACAGCAGCCACCTATGCCCGGAAAAATCACAGAAGACGTAATTGAAGAGTGCACTATGGGATGGTACTCCGATATTATAAGTGATAAAATTTTTGATTCTTACGTATGTTTCTATAATAATTTATTATCCCTTGAAGAAAAAGACTTGGTATTTTGGGATATTATTACTAATGCTGGTGATATCCATCCGATGAATTTTATGCTAACGATGTCTCAAATCATGAAAGGTAAATCAAATCTAAAACCCTTTAAAGTAGTCGATGCACGTAATTTTTATAATACTGTAAAAGACACTTTGAGAAAATATGGTCGTTGGAATTATGATGATTCAACCTGGCAACTACGTCAAGATATGGACCCAATAGATAAAATCCCCTTTTCAAATTTAAGATCATTAAAAAATGAATTGCATATAATTCCCGATTATGAATTAGTATTCACTAGTTTATACCATGGCAACCAAGATGAATATAACATGATATTTAATTATATAAATAAGAAATTTTCAGATACCCCTGAATTCAAAAAGATAGCTCAAGAATTTAAAGAGGTTAAAAGAAATATTTCTATGTAATGTGAGGTCAGCAAATTTAATTGTTGCTGAAATAACGCCATAGAATCTATGGTTTGAAAATTTCCGGTAGGATTCGAATTAGAATTTAAAATTTTTTGTTTACAAATTTAATTTTATGTGTTAGAATAAGGCTAGGCAAGTTCTTTGCCACATATTTACAAAGTTTGCTTGAAAGGATGGCTATTAAAATGAATGAAAACTTAAAACGGTTATATGAATACTGCAAATCACATGGATACGATGAATCCGAAAAGACTTTTGAACAAGATTTAAAAGACCTAGCTGTAGAAGAACTCGAAGGACAAGAGCTTTCAAAAGTTTCTGGAGGTAGAAAAGCTACTACGGCTCTGACTGCAGGGGTAATTTCAGCTCTCAGCATGGCAGCTCCTCTTGCTTCTGCTCATCAAATATGCTATTTCGACTCTAACACACCGAACCATTACTACGTAGTTAAACAGAAATGTAAAGATGGCTCTAAATATAAGCTCAGAGACATACTTTTAGCTACTGGAATAGCCGCAGTTGGAGCTACCGCAATGACTGGTGGTGCATACCTTGCATACGATATGATAGATTCAGAGTATAAGTCAACTCAGGCTGATATTATGAAAAAACTACGAGAAGATATAGAGAAAATGGACAGGTCAACAGCTTCCAAACTTGCTATATTTGATCAAAATCATTCATATAATTCTATTAAAAACAAGAAAAAAGAAGTTGTTCCTGAGTATCACGCTCCCAAGCCAATAGACCCTAGCGTTATAAGAGAAAAGGTAGATAAATTTAGTCAGGGCATAGACAAGCTCCAAAGCTACTACTATTCTCTTAATAAAGTTGATAGAAAAGAATTGATGGATTTTATTCATACTAATGCAAAAGAATTAAATATTAGCAAAGATAAGAAATATGTTGAACTAAAGAATGACTCCACAATAATTTATGTCCTTGATACGTTTTTGCGCCATAAGTATATCCCTCAGGAAAAAGGTAAGTTCAAAATGCCTGACGTTGGTGGTTCAATTCCCAAAAATTCTACTTATGTCACTGTAGAGGATGCTGTCGATACGGGTAGGTATTATAACGTTGTTTTTGATATACCTCAAAAAGGCGGTAAAATGGTGAAATTTGAACCTATACTTATGTCTATGCGTGCTGAGCATAGTAAAGAATCGTCTTATGACGTAAAGATTTATGAACTCCCAGAAGTTAAGGGAAAATTGAAAGAGTTTTGCGACACAGTTCGTAACGATTATTATAAAAGCTATTATCCAGAAGATTTTAAACCTGTAATGGCAGGAAAAATTCCAGCTTCACATATCGATAGCTCTGTTGCAGGGGTTTATGTAGGAGATCTACTTGAAACCGCTTTTGGCACACATTGTTGTGGTTTTTATCATATATTAAATAATGAAGAAAAAAAAGAAATGTTCGCGCTTTGTGAAAACAAGGATAGCATCAGTGCCACTGATATTTTGCGAGCAATGTCCACATATCTCAAAAATAAATCAGCCGATCGTTTGTCATCTGAATTAGAGGTTGAAGACCTCCGCGGTATTTATAACAAAATAAAAGAAGGAGTTCAAGACCATGGTGTCCAATACGTAGACATATTTAACAATATTCGTAGTGTTAACTGCGAAGGAGTAGATTGTTGGCCTTCAGAAGAAAAAATGCCTCTCTTAAAAGATATAAAAGTAGCCCGTCGGCCCGACTATTATCATAAAATGTATGATTTCAATATACTGTTGGACAGTTTACGTTATGGCAATCCAGAAAAGTATGATTCTGTAGTTGACAAATTTAACAAAAGTTTTGAAGATCGTAGAGATTTTGAAAATATGAAGGAAGATTTTCAAAAATTCAAAGACGGAACGCTCTAATGAACTTTAAATCAAGTTCCTCCACTTTGATAATGAATTGGAACTAACCCAGTAGTAATAAAGTTTTAATTATCAAATCAAAAATATATCCACCCAACCGCTAGCCGGATGGATGGGTATTTTAATGTGAAATTGGCAATTTTAATCCAGAGAAAGAAGCAAAATCCGTTTCAATCACCTTGGAGCACGTCACTGGAGAATACAAAAATTTTTCTAGATGTTCTTCTTGGCAAAAGTATTTTATATCTCTTGAAACAGGAGAATATTCGAAAGTATCAATGATAACGAGTTTAATTTTCATTTTCTCAGGAACTATATTTTTTATGTACACACTTGCTTGATTCCCTACCATAACGTTTTCCTTGGGCTCTGCCAAACCCGCTAGATTGGGGGTCAGTTCAACGAATATACCATAATCCTCTACCGACCTCACTATACCACCAACTGTTTCTCCTATCGAAAACAAGCTTGCATTTTCTTCCCAAGTCCCCAAAAGTTCCTTGTGTGTAAGATGAACTCTAGTGCCCTCGAAATACTTCACAATCACTTTTATATCCATTCCAACACGAAATCTTTCTCGAGGATGAGAAATTCTAGAAACTGAAATAGTATCGATAGGCAAAAAAGAAATTATGCCACAACCAATGTCCGCAAACACTCCAAAACTTTCCATATGAGTAACTTTCGCAGGAATTACGTCCCCCGGTTGAAGCTTAAGAATATAGTTTTCCATGCAAATCTCTTGTGCACGTCTTCGGGATAGTATCGCAAACTCTTTACCATAACTATCCTTCTCGACCCTTTCCACCGTAAAGCAGACGGGCCTATTGACCTTAGAAATAACCGCAATGTCTCTTACGCAGCCTTCTTTAATTCCTATTGCACCTTCTGTCCGTGGGATAATACCTTTCATAGACCCGAGATTAACTATTAAGTTATGGTCGCTATCACACATTACTGCCCTTGATTCCAAAATTTTTTTGCTAACGCAAGCTTCCTCAAGAGCTTCTCGCGAACTTATCGAGTTTATATTTTGAATTTTTTCTATCAATTTTCCCTCAGGATAGAATTCTACCATTTTTTACACCCTCCAGTTTTATTATGCATACATAGAATCTATATGCCAAAACACTGGTGTAATATTCTACAAGGGTTTATTTTTTTTGAAATCCAATATGTTAGTAACTTTATTTTTTCTGCGTAATTTTCGATTGTATCTAAATATAAGCCATAAATATCCCATAATTGCAAGAACTACCACAGCCAAACAAAAAATGAAAATTTTCGAATTTACAACAACACCTAAAGCATCCATTACTACTACCATATAGCTTTTTTTAACTTCCTCCGAGGAAACCAGATCAAAATTTCCTATTTGTTCATTTTGAAGCATAATCTTTGCCGTACCGATTTTGTCGCCCTTTTTGATAGGTGCCTGAACAACTTCCGGAATTTCAAAATCAAATGAAAGGTCATCTTTTTTTATGTTGCTGGGTAAAATCACGCCAACATCCCCACTAGACTCCAGCATCAATTTATCTTTTCCTCTAGCGGATGCCAAGTTTACTTCAGTTATTGGAAAATATCTATCATAAAGTTTTATTCTTTTTAAATTATCAAACGCCCAATTGTAGAGATTAAGAGAATCTATCATAGCCAAGTTATCAGTAAGCTTATTTCCGGCCGAATCTTTAACCGGAGCTCCCATATCCACAATTAAATAGCTTTCATCATCCTTTACTGCATATGAAATTAAACATTTGCCTGCATCTTCAACATATCCAGTTTTTATTCCCTTCACCCATGGAGAATAATATTTTCCCCCTCTTTTTTTATCTATCATGTAGTTAGTAGTTATAACCGGATCTCGCTCGTCACCAAAGATATTGCATTCACTTATTGAAACTGTATTTAAAAACTCCACATTATTCATTGCATATTTTGATATCTTGAGCATATCCGAAGCGGTGGAATAGTGGTTAGGATTATATATTCCATCGGGATTTTCAAAATGAGTGTTTTCGCATCCTAGCTCTGCGGCTTTGTCGTTCATCATTTGAACAAAATTTTCTATGCTCCCACCTATGTGATTAGCTAAAACATTTGCAGCATACCCTGAAGAAGAAATCATCATGCATTTAAGCAAATCCGTGATAGAAATCTCTTCCCCAGCCCTCAAAACTACACCTGAACTTTCGGGGTCTACTTTGTCTAAAACTTCTTTTTGAACAGTTACTTTAGTTTTATCTCGATCTTGAGAATGTTCGTAAGCAACAATAAAGCTCATTATTTTAGTAAGCGATGCCGGACTCCTTCTTTTATTAATGTTTTTCTCAACTACCGCTGTGCCACTATTACAATTAACCATGTAAACTGAGTCTGATTCGAGATTCTGGGGGTAAAAATTTAGTGCTTGGACTAAAACTGAATTTAAACAAAACGCTAAAAGAAAAACACTTAAAAATTTCTTCAAATTAAATTCCCTCCGATTATTTTGTGATACGCAATAATATTACTACAATTTCAGGACGAATAATAATAAAATATTTAGAATTTGATTAATTGTAAAATTTATTGTTGACATATCTATTTTTATTATGCTATACTTACACTGTACCTGATTTGGAGGGGTGTCCGAGTGGTTTAAGGAGCCAGTCTTGAAAACTGGTGATCCCGCAAGGGACCGTGGGTTCGAATCCCACTCCCTCCGCCACCAAGGTTAGTTTAATTGAATATTTGGAGAAGTACTCAAGTGGCTGAAGAGGCGCCCCTGCTAAGGGTGTAGGTCGAGCGATCGGCGCGAGGGTTCAAATCCCTCCTTCTCCGCCAGTTTAAGATTCCCCGAGAAACGTGAAGTTTCTTGGGGAGTTTCATTTTAATTTTCCTGTTGATACATCAAGTACTAGTAAAAACTTTTTTGCTATTCGGCTCAATAAAAGCTAGAAAAATTCCAGTGAATTATTTTAAAAATTATAATCACCACCACAATCACAGTTCATGCGATGATAATTTTAACTCTTCAAAGTTATCAGTCAAATCATGAATGAAGATGAATGTTCCTGTCTAAGTCATTTAATTTTCGAGTTGATTTTGTCACTAAAAAATGCTAGACTTATTTTTCCAACTCCAAAACTGAGATTTTCAAAAATCAGTATTTGTAATTAAATTTTTTAGAAGTACCTTATTTGTGTTATTAAGCAACCTTAAATTTCATATATATTCAGAGCCCAGTTGTTAAAAATCGATATTACAAAATTTGGTATAAATCATGGTTTTACTTCAAAGCAAGAGTTTTAATTACATATTTTTACAAATTTTCCAAAATATAGTTGAATTCCAAGGCACTATACATTATAATCAATGTATAGTTAAAATAATGGGAGGGTGAAAAAATTATGATGAAAAGGTTAATGTCAACTGCTTTAAGTTGTAGTTTACTGTTCTCTATGCAATCAAGTGCACAAGCAAGTATAAGAAGAATCAATTTTACGGATGGTTCTATTCTTCATGTCATGCAACACGAAGACCTGCCTGATATGATTAACATTTTAAATGATTTAATTCAAAAAAATCAGGAAAAAAGACCGCCGGATTGTGTAAAAAATACTTGCAGCATATTGTCTGCAGCTGCTGTGCCTATAGTTATATTCACAGCAAGTGGAGCTGTGGTGAAGAAAATCATATCCAAATCAAAAGGAGAAAATCTGTCTCTAACTCCATATGTGGCAGTCTGTGGAGCTGGTATGGCATTGTTGCCATCTGCACTTGTGTGCCAAGGAGTGACTTATTTTCTGAACAGATCCTTAGTTTACGATGCTAATCATCTAAAAAGTGTAAGAGATGAACTAACTAGTTACAACAACGCTAAAGCAGATCCAAATAAAGTTTTTTTCTGCTTAATCCGAAATCTTGAGCATGATAGAGCAAAAAATCGAAAACAAAAAAGCGCCGTTTACTCTGTTAATCTCAATGACTTATCTAATAAAGTATACGAAATTAAAAGCTATTTGAAGCAAGAATCGCGTGATATTAAAGTAGAATCTTTTACCACAATTTCTAAAGCCGATGATGTTAACCAGGAAAATTCAAAAAAATCACAAGAATTCAACAAACTAAATAATTTTTTTGAAGGAGTAAAAAGGGAATTTGAAAAAGATTAAAAGATTAACATCAGCGATATTAGCATTTAATATTTGCTTAGGACTTAATTGCAACGTATTTGCAAGCAAAGATGTTCCACTAGGAGATGAACTTCAAGAAATCAGAAATCACTTTGCAAAAAGCGGCGGAAGTGATGACTACGAAATGGATATAGTCCCTATCACCTACACAAGTGAAAGAACTAACCCTGATGATCATAGAACTTTAGTAGTAAAAAACGCCCCTGGCTTAATGTCTACCGGGTGGAGACTTAAAAGAGAACAGCTCAAGTTTATGGATGCATCCGGAAGAGTGAACTACAAAGAGTTTTCAGAGGAAATGGTAAAAGGAAACTTTTTAAATGCTATTTTAAATATAATGGCAGATTCTGAATATATTTGTTATTCTAACCAACAGCTTCTTTCGGGGAACCTAGAAAAATTTCTTGAAGTTTGCAATGATGCTATTAAGAAACTAGTTGGCAGCAGTGAATATGGAAACATAGTTCAACAAGTTTCAAAAAATTTTGGGCTCTCACCTGAGGAAAGTAAAGAAATGATAATTGCGACAATGTCCGTTACAGGTATTGCCAGACTAGCTTCAAGCGGAGCAATAGCTTTCGAAGCAGTGGGAATGGCATTAGGAGGCATTCTTAGTTTGCTCAATCCTGCTATAGGAATTGCAGTTTCCTTATGCTTAGGTGTTTGTGCAGGATTTACAGGTGCACTAGGAGGAAATGCATCAAAGGTTAGAATTCAAAATGAGATATTTGCTAACTGTTCTAAAGTCTTATATGACGTATATAATATGCTTATTAATCAACCCGAACAAGTAAAGAAAGCTAACTGCTTTATGATGGGCATAGATTTTAGAGGTCGTGCTTTAGGGTTGTGTGAAGATTTTATTGAAGCTAAAGGTGTTGGTAACAAACTTAAAGCATATTTTATAAATCCATACGTGGCAGGGTTTGCAGCAGATATCCATAAAAACCAAGGATCTTGGTGTGATTTTAGATACGTAAAAAATTTACCAAACGCTGACCGCATGTGCGAATTTACTCAGGGAAATGTAAAAGCTATTGATTTTTACATAGATGTTGCAAGACGTCTTGGTAGAGGTAAAGGCTCCGATATAAAAGCTGCACACAATGTTTTAAAGGGAATTACATCTCCCCAATTGTTATTAACAGGTTCTGAAAAGCAGCTTACTCAACAAAAGCCAGAAGACATGTGCCCGGTGGTATAAAAAATTTAACTATAATAGGTTTGTGCCCTCAGATGAGTTATACATCTAAGGGCATTTTAAATTCTAAAAAATTATATCTGGGATAAGTATTTATTACGTGAATTCAAAAACACTTTAGTAAAAATAATTTCTATAGGAATAGTTTAATTGATAAATGATGCTATTTTTTTGCAGTACACTTGATATTTAATATTGATTTTTTATATTTGTAATATATAATTAATATTATCAAAATAATTATAAAAATAGACGAGGACTTATGATTTCAAAAATTTACAGTATGGGAATAGATGGTATTGAGTCGTTTTCAGTAAAAATAGAGTCAGATATTTCAAGAGGCATGCCGGCGTGTGAGATCGTTGGTCTACCTGATGCATCAATAAAAGAATCCAAAAACAGAGTAAGGTCGGCTATTTGTGGTTGCGGATTTACTTTCCCCTTGGCACGAATAACCATTAATCTTGCTCCTGCGGATATTAAAAAATGCGGCTCAACATACGATTTACCCATCTTCTTATCAATTCTTAAAGCTAGTAATCAAATAACAAATTCCTTGGAAGATAGCGTTTTCATAGGCGAGCTTTCTCTAACCGGAGATATTAGACCCGTACATGGAATAATTTCTATGGCTATGAGAGCTAAAAAAGAAGGTTTCAAAAATATGTTCGTACCTTATGAAAATGCTAAAGAAGCAGCTATCATAAAAGGCATAAACATATACGGTTTAAAAAGCGTCTCGCAGTTAATGGATCACTTAGTAAACAATTCTAAAATTTGCGCTTATCCCTCAGTGGAGATATCTCAAAGTTCATTTGAATCCAAATTGGATTTTGCAAATGTTAAAGGACAATTTGAAGTTAAACGTGCACTAGAGGTAGCCGCAGCCGGAGGACACAACGTCATTATGATAGGACCTCCCGGGTCTGGTAAAAGCATGATGGCAAAACATATAGTTTCAATTTTACCCAACATGACCTTTGATGAAATGATAGAAACTACTTCAGTTCACTCTATAGCCGGAATAACTTCAAGCGAAGAACCGATTGTAACTCATCGGCCATTTAGGTCTCCCCACCACACGATTTCCACAGCAGGAATTTCCGGCGGAGGCAGCTCACCGCGCCCGGGAGAACTTTCCTTAGCCCATAATGGCGTACTATTTTTAGATGAATTTCCTGAATTTCCACGGTCTTCCTTGGAGGCAATTCGTCAACCGCTAGAAAACGGCCATGTGACGATATCAAGAGTAAGGTCAAGCGTTACGTATCCGTGTTCAATAATGCTCATTGCAGCTATGAACCCTTGCCCCTGTGGTTACTATGGTCACCCCAGTAGACGCTGCACATGCTCAAAGCGTGCAATAGAACGGTATATTTCTAAAATTTCAGGACCAATCTTGGATAGAATAGATATACACATAGAAGTTCCCCCTATAACCTACAAAGATATCTCTTCCACCGAAAGTGCTGAACACTCCAGCAGCATAAAAGCCAGAGTAGATGAAGCACGCTCAATTCAATTGGACCGCTACAAAAAATATCATGTTTATTCAAATGCTAAAGCTCCAACGGAGGTACTTTCTAAATTTTGTAACATGTCGGACGAAGCAAAAAGGTTACTTGAAGAAACTTTTAATGAAATGGAGCTATCCGCTAGAGGATACGATAAAATCCTCCGGGTATCTCGCACACTAGCCGACATGGATAAAAGCGAAATTATTCAAGCTCAGCACATCTGGGAAGCAAGTCAACTCCGAATTATAGATAGGAAATATTTTTCACCCATCGATCCTAAACATTGACAATTTCAATAAACTGTATTAATTTAATTCATAGTATCATATTAGGAGAGTTGTTATGTTTAAAATTAATTATCGAATTGCGTCTTTTTTGAGTTCTTGTTTGATAATCGGAAGTTTCAAAGCCTGTGCTAGTGAACTACCAAACACAAATGTTTTCCTTACAGGAAATGGTATAGCTACCCGGCTACACAGTCCAGTACTAAAACAATTTTCAAATATTAATACGAATTTCACTCGCCTTCCAGAGGAAAATGAGCTATCGTCCGAAATTAAAGTTCAACCAACAGATTGGCTATTTTTAGGGACGCCTGTGTATAAACACAAACAGCATTTACTGTATGCAATAAAAAAATACAAAAACATTTTATGCGAAAAACCAGTTGGACTATCTTTAGAGGAAATAGACCAGATAGATAAAGCAATAAACGAAAACCAGACTTTATTTATAGTAAACTATGCACTTAGATTTTTACCTCAAATTCAACAAATTAAAGAATTCATAAATAGTAATGAGATAAAATCAGTAAAATTAATTTGCAATGCCAATTTTAATAAGAACCCACCCAATAAAATCTGGAAAAGCGATTACACTTTAGGTGGAGGGGTTATGTATTCCATTTTACCTCACCTAATTGACTTGCTGAATTTCACAATTGGAGAAAACGACCTAAGCACAGTAACCTTTGAAAGTAGCTCTGAAATTCCCATGGATGATATTAAAGTCTCCTCAAAAACTTTAAATAAGACTGATATAAGTATAAACGTTAATCTACTTGAGAATTTTGATGAACTGAAATTAGAAGTTCAAACGCCTGAAAAAACAAAAGTATTCGATTTAGTCAGCTCTAATACTAATATCATTGATAAAACCAAATATCCTAACGGCACACTTTCAGCTACCAGCGAATGTTCACCTTGGAGAATATCTTTTAAATATTTATTGGAAAATATTTTTTTAGACCCTACGAATCCTAATTTTGCAAAAATTCAAGATGCTAAAAACGTCCATAAAGTTTTAAAGGTCATAGATTCTAAAATAAATCCGGTAAAATAAAAAATAACATGTTTGAACATAACCTATGAGTATCTTCATATAAATTTACAAAGGAGAGATGCTCAAAGGTTATGCTTTTTAGTAATAGAATTTTGAATCGACAAACAATATCAGAGTTCCAAAATACAGAAGTGGAATCCGGATACGTCTCGCAAAGAAATATGTGGGAACTAATTATAAAATACAACGGAGATATCTTAAGCGTTGCACAAACCTTAGATATTGACATCGAAATTTTAAGTGTTAACTATGCAATCCTCACCCTAGATGCAAGCAAAATCCCATTACTCTTTACCTACACAGAAATTGAACACATCGAAACTCCAAAGACTTTAAGTCTCAATCTCAAAGAAGCACTAAGCCGAGCATGTATAACTGGCGTAAGAGATTCAGCGGATTTTAACCTTTCCGGTGAAGGAGTTGTAGTCGGGATAATAGACTCCGGTATAGATTACACCCACCCCGATTTTATAAACGAAGATGGAACAAGCAGAATTCTATATCTATGGGACCAAACTGTTGAAGGCAACCCTCCTGAAGGATTTTTGCACGGTACCGAGTACACAAATGAAATGCTAAACCAAGCACTTCAGAGTTCTGACCCACTGAGTATCGTTCCAGAAATAGATACTGTTGGCCACGGTACAGCAGTTGCAGGAATTGCAGCAGGAAACGGCCGAGATTCTAATGGACAAAACGTGGGAGTAGCGCCTAAAGCGTCGCTTATAGTCGTGAAGCTAGGCCAAACCGGATATCCGTCTTTTGCACGCACAACCGAATTTATGAGAGCTTTAAAATATGTTATTGATAAAGCTAAAACAGTTTCTATGCCGGTAGTTGTAAACATAAGTTACGGCACAAACGACGGCCCTCATAATGGTCAATCTCTTTTTGAAACATTTATAGACGAAATGGCCGAAACTTGGAAAACATCCATAGTAGTGGCTTCAGGGAATGAAGGTGCCGCAGGACACCACTACGCCGGAGAGATATCAACAGGGCAAATGCAAGAAGTAACATTTTTTTATGCAGGTCAATTCCCCTCTTTCTATATCACCTTGTGGAAAAATTTTTCAGACTCTTTCACAGTAGAGCTCATTTTGCCAGGAGGAAACTCAACCGGAGAAATTCTTTATTACGACCTTACCCGAACCTACAGTATAGATGGACTTTCCATATTAATAAATTACGGTCAGCCTAAATTCTACAACTCTTTTCAGGAAATATTCTTTCAGATAAATTCTCAAACCAAAACCCCTCCTGTTGGTATATTCACTATACGAATTCGAGCAGGACAAATCGTTTACGGTAAATATAATATTTATCTCCCTACGGTCGAAGAAGTTTCAGAAGAAACTATTTTCACTCAACCTTCCACAGAATCCACTTTAACTTTACCATCAACCGCCATAAACGTTATAACAGTTGGAGGTTACGACTCTTCAAGAAGAATAATTTCGGGGTTTTCAGGAAGAGGATACACTTTAAATATAATTTACCCCAAGCCTGACTTGGTAGCCCCGGCAGTTGGAATTGTAACTACTAAAACCGGAGGTGGATACACAGCTTTTAGCGGTACCAGCATGGCTGCACCTTTTGTTACCGGGTCAGCGGCGTTAATGATGCAATGGGGTATCGTGGAGCTTAACGACCCCTTCTTGTATGGAGAAAGATTGAAATCATTTTTAATGAGGGGTGCAGAAAGAGAAGCTAATATCTCCTACCCAAATAATGCGTGGGGATACGGCTCGCTTTGCTTACTCGGCACAATGAAACAACTTCAAAACTTTAGATTGAACAATATCTGAAAGGAAATAGATAAAAATATGCCTTCATTATCTGACCAAGAAATCCAAGATATGCCACTTTATGAATTCATTTCGTTACCGTCCACTGTGGCTTTTTACTACTGGTATACCCCCTATTTTCAAAGTTTTTTAGCAGAAAGACCTTACATAAAACTAGGTACCGTTCTAATAAACCAACTCGCGATACTCTACACAACAGATGAACATATGCCCGAAGTATTTGCAGATTTGGGATATGATGTTTTAAATGTTTACCCCGAAATTCACGGCTTAACTGGAGTAAAATCTTTGGAGTCCACAGGAATATTAAGAGTTCAAGAAAGACCCTATCTAAACCTAACAGGAAAAGGCGTTTCTCTTGTTTTCATTGATACAGGTATCGATTATACCAAGCCGGTATTTAAGTATGAGGACGGCACGAGCAGAATTAAGTACATTTGGGATCAAACAATAAAAACAGGTCCTAGTGAAGACGTAAACTTTGGTACTGTTTACACTCAAGAACAAATAAATCAAGCTCTTCAAAGCAACGACCCTTACAGTATAGTCCCCCATAAAGATACCGTAGGTCATGGAACCTTTTTAGCATCCGTTGCAGCAGGACGCAGATACGAAGAATTTCTAGGTGCTGCCCCCGAAGCAGATATTATAGTAGTTAAACTTAAAAGCGCTAGCAATTATTATCGCCAGGAATTTCTAGTTCCTAAGGAACAGCAAATGGCTTTTGAATCTATAGATATTATGCTGGGAATTTCATTTGGTCTTAGAAAATCTTCAGAATTAGACAATCCTGCTGTGGTGTGTTTAGGACTGGGTAGTAATTTCGGTAGCCACAACGGACAAAACCGCCTAGAAGACTATATTTCCTATTTGACCGCTACTGTTGGCATATCAATCTGCACATCTGCAGGAAATGAAAGCAATGCACGGCATCACACCGAAGGAACAGTTTCCGATACAGGAGAAATTTCAATAATTGAAGTTAGAGTCGGAGAAGCAGCAAAATCTTTGAGCGTCTACGTGTGGTATGAAGGATGGGATAAAATTTCTTTCTCTATCAAATCCCCCACCGGAGAATTAATTAACCGTATACCCTTTTTTGCGGGAACTTTTTATCAAAAAAGATTGATTTTTGAAAAATCGCTCGTTAAAATACTCTATCATCAAAATGGAAGTAGATGTGCTTTCATACAGGTGGAGGACGTTGTGCCGGGGATATGGGAAATAAGACTTCACGGAGACGTCATAATAAGTGGGAAGTATCACGCTTGGTTACCTATGACGGGTTTTATAAGTCCTGATATAGAATTTGTTTCACCCACACCAAATTACACAATAGTTATACCTTCAACCGCTCTGGGTGCATTGGCAGTAGGCGCCTACAATGAAGATGAAAACAGTCTCTACATAAATAGCTCTTGGGGACCAACTTTAACTAATAAAACCTGCCCTGATTTCGTAGCTCCGGGAGTGGGAGTTTCAGGGTATTATCCATTCGGAGAAGGAACATTTACGGGCACGAGTGTATCAGCTTCAATAACCGCCGGCGCTGCCGCTCTTTTTATGCAATGGGCAATTGTTGAGGGCAATGCTCCATCCACCACGGGTAATCGACTGCGCTCGATACTAATACGCGGCTGCAACAGAACTAGTAATAGAAAATACCCTAACCCTCAATGGGGATACGGTACTTTAAATCTTCTAAATTCTTTTAATTCACTAAGAGAAAGTTAATTATACAAGCTTTATAAACGCACAATTAGTCCCCCTCCGACCTTTGGTTGCTCTGTGAGAAAAAAGTAAATCCTTATAACACATCGTGCAAATATCCGAAGATATAATATTACTTTCACTTATCCCAAAATCCATGAGTAATTTGCGGTTTATCTCTTTAAGGTCCACGTTGAATTTTCCTTCTTCATTGCATTTATAATTAAATCCTAAATTTTGAAAATAAGGCAAAATTTCCTGAGAAGCTTCAAAACAACATGGTCCAATTGAAGGTCCTAAAGCAAAAATCATATCTTCTTTGGAAGAATTATAAAAATCAATGCATACTTCTGCAAGTTTAACCGCTATTCGTTTAACAGTTCCTCTCCACCCTGCATGAGCTAAACCTACAACGTGATTTTTAATATCAATTAGATAAACTGCCAAACAGTCAGCATGGAAGGTCATAAGTGAAATACCAGGCTCGTTTGTTATTAATCCATCGGTTTTCTCAAATTTAGTCAAATCGTCCTTTTTTAAATCTTTTCTGCTTACGCACTTTATTTTATTCTCGTGTATTTGAGAAGTAATTGCAGTATCCTCTTTTTTCACTCCCATACAATCAAAAAAAATATTATAATTCTTATCGATGTTCTCCTGTGAATCAGCAGTTGCAAAACCTAAATTGAGCGATTTAAAATAATCCGTGCTTACCCCTCCCAAACGAGTGGAATAAGCATGGTTTATAAATTTATATTTCTCAAATTCTTTAAATGTTAGGTAAGCAACGGCGTTTTTGAAATTGATGTTCATAATATTACTTTTAAAGTTCATATCGTCACCCGTTATGTTATTTAAATTTGTATATCATAAACATCATACGCTTTTACCAAAAAAATGTCCATGGTGTCATCTATTTAAAATAAAGACATTCCAATTCAAAAATGCGGCAAAAGTGAGCCATATTAAGTATGGTATCTGAAGCCAAGCGGTCCAGGGTTTAACTTTGTAAAATTGGATTATCATAAATATCACTAGTAACCACAGTATCATCAAACAAACAAAAGCCGCCGAAAACATCCTACCATTGAAAAATAAAAGCGGCCAAATAAAATTCACTATCAGCTGTATGCCATAGAGCGATAAAGCCGACGACTTATATTTGGATTCCGATTCATAAACCCCGTAAGCAGAAATTCCCATTAAAATATAAAGAATAGTCCAAACTATCGGAAACAAATTTGAAGGTGGTGCAAACGGTGGTAAATTAATATATTGATATACATCCATTGAATCGCGGGTAGCAAGCGAGGCAAGCCCTCCTACACCCAAACTCAGAACCAAACTTATAATCAAAGATTTAAGTTTTATCATACTTGTACCTCCTCTCGTTACACCTATAAGTATATGCTATATTTTTTCTTTTATTAAAAAAGTAACGTGAAAGGTACACATTAAAACTATTAAATTAAATATCCGTAATGAGCAAAATCTTCTTTAGACACCATTTTGCCCTGTTTTTTTATTTCGTATTCCAGAGATTTTATTATATGTTTCATACCCACTTTTTCATTTTCCGAAGCCGCCATAAAAGCAGCGCTCATCACAACGTTTTTTATATTTCCTCCCGAAATTTCAAATTGTTTGGCTAGAAAATCAAAATCTACGTCGCTGGCAAGTGGCATTTTTTTAGGGAACATCTTTTGCCAAATTTCTTTTCTCGCTTTAGCATCTGGGAATACGAAATGCACTACATAGTTTATTCTTCTAAAAAAAGCTTTATCTATATTTTCTAGAAAGTTAGTGGTCATTATTGTTATGCCGCTGTACTCCTCCATTCGCTGCAAAAGATATGAAGTTTCCAAGTTAGCATTTCGGTCGTGAGAGTCCTTAACTTCCGTACGCTTAGAAAAAAGGGCATCCATTTCATCAAACAAAAGTATAACGTTACTTTCAGAAGCTGCATCAAAAATAGAACTTAAATTCTTTTCTGACTCTCCAATATACTTCGATATCACGCGTGATAAATCAACTTTATAAAGTTCGAGCCCAAGTTCATTCGAAACCACTTGTGCCGCCATAGTTTTACCCGTTCCCGAAGAACCTGCAAAAAGCATGCTAAGTCCCCTGCCGTATAAAACTCTATCTCCAAAATTCCACTTATCATATACCACGTGGCGATACTTTATTTGGTCACAGGCTCTTTTTATAATCTCTTTTTCCTTAGGGCTTAAAACCAACTCATTCCAAGTATGTTTATTTTTTATATGCGTGGCTTTTTCAGCCAACTTTTCTGATATCTGAGTCTTTGCAGCATCCGCTATAGATTTTTCGTTTAATACGTTGGATTTTTCCAAAATAGTATTATTCAAAGCCTCTGTGGCAGTATTTTTAATTTGCTTAGGTGTAAATTTAAACTTGTTTACAAGCTCTTCTATTTTCAATTTTTTATTTACATTTAAGTCTTTTAAGTAATGTTTCCATAGCTTGATACTTTCACTGCTGCTAAGCTCGGGAACGTGCACACTTACGGTTTTCAACTGAGATATCTCTTTTATTTTTTTCTCAGAAACCACAAATAAACAATCAGCAAATTTCGGTGCCATTGTTGATATAAACTGAAGCTTTGAAGTATCTAAATTTGAGCTATTAGTTTGTGTTGGCAAATTATAAAAACAAAGCCACGCTTTTAGAAATCCCGCTTCTCTACAAATCGTCATTACCTCATTTTCAAAGTTCTTATCACTAAGTTTAGAAGCGTCCGCGCAGACCAAAGCCCTACCACTGAGCTGAGCAACCCTCTCCACGATAGTTTTCCTACCTATACCGCTAACTCCATCAATTAAAATACAATAACCCGAATCAGGAGAGCCATTAACTAACTCTTGAATTTTCTGTGCGATCTCTTCATGCACTACCAAACTGGAGCTATCTTCATTTTCATTGGGGATAATCGTTTTTGTCCCCATAACTTTCATATTAGTCTTTGCATTGTTCATCACGTTTTCGAATAATCCGGGGTCTATTTTAGGAATTCCTTCCATGAAACAAAGTAAATTCATCTTATCCCTGAAAATCGAAAACATACTATAATACCCTTCGATTTCAGAAATATCTTCTACAAAAAAATATAATTTAAAAATTGTGTTGTAAGTTAAACTACTTGAGTTTTCAACTTGATTAATTAAATCTCTGTACTTCAAATCTGCTTCAAACATCATTGCAACTATAAACCCAAACCATTCCAAATCAGTTAGTTCAAAAACTTTTTTAATGTATTGAGCAGCAAAAAAACAATCTTCGTTCGCGCTCACCATTAGTCTTAATTTAAGTTCAGCTTGCCGACGTCGAAATTTTTCTAATATCTCATCGCGTTTAGATTCAAAACTATTTTCTTTTTTGCATTCCAGATAATTTTGAATTAACTCTAATTCAGACTTGAATTCCTCTAAAATGTACTCTGAATTATCTTCATATATTTCCACCCAAGTCCCCTCTTTGCTAATAAAATTTGTTATGGAACCATAACCGTCGTGGCTCCGGGGTTAGTAATGGAAATAACTCCTCCCCAGTTACACATAAGAGTTGAAGTGTTATTTAAAGCAGGTTTCCCTTTAACCATAACGGTTGCACAGCCCGGCGTCCACGGAGCAGTCGTTACGGGAGTACAAGGCATGGGAGTTAAAACTCCACCGGCCGCAGCGGTTGCAGAAGCCACTTGAGGATTAGCCATAGACGTGCACATAGCAAAAGGCATGATATTTACCATGGGCTTGTTATCCATAATAGTAGCCACAGGATTGCTTTGCCCCATTGCCATGCTTTCAGGCAAAACTACCATCGTTGAAGGAGCCGTCCCCATTGAACACATACATTGCGCCGAATTTACAACTAAAACACCCATAAACTTCCTCCTATGATTTCTTTCTAGGAACTTTTCTAAATTTTAAATCGATATGAAATGCTGACCCCGACTGAATTTTACCCTCAAACGTATATGAAGCTTTAGCTTTTATTTCTGAGTTATAAATTTCAAACTCCAAAACGTTATCTTTCATAAATTGGGGCATTACGGGCATTATTATGCATCCCTTTTCATTTGTTCGTACATTCCAAATGGCAAACATTTTACCATCAGGTTCAATTTTTTCTTCTGCAAAATCTTTAAGGATATAACATTTGTTCTCGCCGTCATAACTCCAAAACTCAAATTCATATTCCTTTCCTTTAACCTCGTAGATATACTTTTGCCCTAGAAGACCTGTAACCAATTCCATGTTGGTTTTAATTTTATCAGTATTTGGTTCTACAGCCTCTATGACTTTTAAAAATTTAAGCTCATTTTTAAGTTTTAAAGTCAAAGGGATGTTAGATAAGGGCTTTTTATATCTCGTACAATTGAATTCAAAACGTGTTAAATTTAAAATTTCCTGATTGTCTTGGCTATATGATAAATCCAGAATTATTTCTTTAGTTTGATTTTCTTGAAGGTCTACAGTTAAATTAATATCATTGTATCCCCTACAAGTTATGCTGATATCATACTTCCCAGGATATAAATTAGAAAAAACATAGTGTCCACTTGCTTTGCGGGTATAAGGGTTTTGCTTGCCATTACATAAAATCACTGCGCTTGTAATCGGCATCTTAGAAAAAATATCTTTAAGAAGAAACACTAAAGAGGCACGATATATTACCCTCATTTTTTTACTTTTCCCCTTTCTTGTTTTTTATTCATCTGTAGATTCAAAATCTATATCTTCTTCTGCTTCCGCCTCCTCCGAAATATCTTCGTCCTCTGAACTTTCTGTTGAGTCATCTACATCATCTTCAGAAGCTTCGTCGCCCGATTCGTCGGAACTGTCATCTTCGCTTTCGTCTTCTTCGGAGTCCGAGTCTAAACTTTCATCGCTGTCGTCAAGGCTATCTTCATCTTCACCTTCATCTGAATCTCCAGAGTCTTCCTCGTCACTATCTTCATCTGAATCTTCATCAAATTCATCTTCGTTTTCATCCTCGTCTTCATCTTCATCGGGACGCTCCGTGTACTCATCGTCTATGTCTTCTTCTTTTATGCGAGTCTCAAATTCCAAGATTCGTTTCTTTTTGTACTGACTACTTCCAAGATGAATCGTTTCAACACGCTTTTTGGGTTTATGAATATTTTCGGAGTCTATAGCAATAGGCCCTACGACATAAAAAACTGAAAGCTTGTACGACTCACCAAACATAGTCCAGATTTTAACTTTTTCTTCCATATTCAGCGGTAGCATACTAATTGGAACATTTTCAACTGGAGCTCCCAAATTATCTGGCATGTATCGGGGAGGGATATTGGGGTTATCTTTGAAAATCTGTATTATTTTACCTATAATTTTTGCTTCATCAAGAGCTTTGGCTTCAGGCTCAGCCTTACTACAAACAGAAATCACGTAGTAAAGTTCTATCATTGCCGGTGGATCTTTTACACTGCCATCAGGCATAGGAGTTTCTTCGGAACCTCGTCCGCTTGTATCTTCTTTTATATCGTACGGGTGAATTCCAACGATATATCCTCCTCTTTCTTTAGGGTCGCATATCCCAATGCTCTCCGATTTATCCACCGGGTCGGGTACTAGCTTGTCCCTGAGCATAGAAATTATTCCCTTTCCTATATCCGAGATGATTGTATACTTTGCCATCTATTCACAACTCCTCAAAGTTTTTGTTTATTCCTTACTCAACTGATTTGGCACGGCCGGATTTTCAAGTTGAACCAAATTTCCGTAAAGAACAATAAAATCGTGGTCTTGGATATACTTGTATGAAATATCATAGGCTTGAGCAAAAAATTCCACCGACATATAAACAGTATCTTCAAAAGAAAGAATAGGCACGGGCATATTATACGGCTTATCGTTTAAATAAGCTTCGTTGCGACCGCTAATTATTTCTAAAATTTTATCCGGAGAAGTTATTACCATTGTAGCGTTGTTGTACATATACTCAATGTTTGCGTCTATATATTGATATAAATCATCAAGAGCCAGAAGAATATGGCCGTCATACATTAAAGGCGGATGGCTCATTCCAAAATGTCCACCTAGAAAAGATATTTGTTCAGGAAGCACACTAGAGGCTTTTTTCCCGGATTTTAAAAATTTTTCGGTTCCTGCAGTGAGCGAGTCATAGCTGGAAGAATCGTATTCTTGTTTTTGATATGACTCCAAAATAGTAACTGCAACTCCTAAAGTTTCCTTTGCTAAATCAAAACGTTCACCCTCTACCAAACCCTCTTCTATGATCTTGCTGAGCACAATTATATCCAACAAACTTCTTTGTTCAACTGTTAAAGACTCTACGTCTTTGAGGTCAACTAAGCCCTCTATTTCTGCCATGGTTTCTTGAAGTTTTTGGACGTTCTCGTTGGTGAGTGATTCTAGTACTAATAAGGCTTCATCAGAAACAGCACCTTTTAAATCTTGAGTGATAGTTGTAACGTTTAATATTTTAGTTACTTGTTTATCAACCTGTGCAATACTTGAATTCTTTTTTTTCATTGCTTCAATAAGACTATTAACACTATCTAATTGTTTTTGGAGTTCATAGGAAGTTTTCATATTGCTAGCATACTCCTGGAGCGCAGAGTTACCAGAAAGCTGAGCTCGCTTGATTATTTCATCCAACTTTTCGAGGATATTATCTATGCTTCCAGATATTTTAAGGTCTTGAATTACTTTATCTATTTCCTCGGTGGTTAGTTGGTTTTCCTCCTGAATCGAAGTTGTGGTTTCAACTGCAGCAACAATCGGATACAACGCTAAAGCCGCAATAGAAGTGGCAAAAGTGATGGAAAATAAGTTTTTTTTAGTTTTATCCCAAAAGCCTGATACTTTTTTCATAGAAATATTCCCCTCCAAATTATTAAGTGATTGTCCTATATTTTATCATAACTACTATTGAATTTTGTGTATTTATTTCAATTATTTGAAAATTTAAGTTCCAGGTGACAATTTTATAATTTTACAAAAAAACTATTTTAAAAAATCGCAATGTGTGATATAATAAATATAGCGATTATCGCGAATTTGCTATTAAAATTTTAGGAGGAATTTATTTGTTTAATTTTAAAAAAATCTTACCAGTTATGCTTGCTAGCAGTTTGATGATGCCTTCTGCTGCATTTGGAAGTGAAATTTACCCTAGCATAGATTTAGAAGGGCCTTCAGAAAATCTATATTTACCATCCTTTGACTTAGAAGAACTTCCAGAATGCTCAGATTCACAAGAAAGTATAAACTACTCACTCCAAACACATTTTTATCAATTAGTTATAAGTATAAGGGATAAAATACCGGAACTTGAAAAAAAAGTTGCTGCGGCAGATACAGCAAAAGAACTTTTTCCGAGTCTTGCAAAAGAAACCTGCTCAAAACGAAAGAAATATATTATGGAATGGTTGCACGATTTAAAAAATACCGTAGATGGCTTTGATATGTATCCTCAAAGCATTGGCCCAGATCACGTTGAGAGAGCCCAACAACTGTTAAATGAAGTACTAGCGTGCTGCAAAGTATGCGATCGGCGCTGGTGGCTAAGCTAAGGTCTCACTAAATTGCTTCGGTCCATACGTGTACGCAATAGCTGAATATATGAATCAATCTTGGGCATAGTAAAAAACCAGCCTTTTCGATAGGCTGGCTCTTTTAAAATACAAATTGTGTTTAAGTTTTAAGCTTGTGCTGCAAGAGATTCCTCACCACTATAAGAAGTGGTTGCATCAGGAACATTTGGTGGAGTTTGTATAATTTCTTGGAAAGCTTGACTAGAGAAAAAATTCTTAAATAAATCTACAAAAGCTATTGGAAATACGTATTCTTCTCCTCCCTTACAAAAACTTAAAAAATCTTCTGCCGAGTCAATAAATGCAAACTTTGCGTCTTTGATAGGGTCGGACAATATAACTTCTACGTCATCATTGTTATCTTGAAAATCTTCAGCTGTCTCCGAAACTCCTTCAGGATTTCTATACAACACAGCATAAATTAAATCAATTGCATTCTGGCACACTTTGGTAAATTTAGGGTAAAACTCTTCATCAAATTGCCTCGAAGTGATATCTCCATGGAAATTTAAAATTGGATTTTCTAAAAGACTAAGCATACTTATGTAATTTGACTTATCGGTTTTTAAAAGCATTCTATTAATTAAATTAATTGCCATATAGTTGTCTTGCGCTAATTCACTCCCCTGAAAATTTACAAAGGGTTCGTATTTGATGTAGGTTTGCGGTTGCTCCGCATAATTTGATGACCAAAGCCAATTGAACATAAACATATGATCGTCTCCCTTATATTAATAAAAATTTTAATACATAAATGCTTTACAAAACTATTATAAAATTTTAAACCTGAAACGTCAAGTTTTATTTTATTAACTTGCACTTTTATTAATGATAGCTATCTAGCAGTTATTCTTTATAGAACAAATTCTCAAAACAAAACTTGGGTGTTTATTTAAAAACAATTGAAATCAGCCCAAAATTATGTTATTATATATTTGTAGAGAATTTCTCTAAATACATATTTTAGTAAAGGGGAAATGTTTTTAGATGAAAAGTGTATCTAAAAATAAAAAATTAGCAATTTTATTATCGGGCACCCTTTTGTTTAATTCTTTGAGTCCTACAACCAAAGCTTTTGAGGCTAAAAATATGGCGAATTCTATAATCAAAAACAATGGTGCAAGAAAGCTCCTTAAAGGTGCAGGTATACTTTCTGTTTTAGGTGCCGCAGGCACACTAGGATATTATGCTTTGGGTAAAATTTTAGATTTAATCGACCCTTCTAGAATTGTATCGCGAGAAAATTCAAAAAAAGCTTTAGAAGAAATAAAACTTGTTGATAAAAAAATAAACGAAATTCTAAACACCTCTGGAAATCAAGTTCTCTCAGATTATAATAACCAAGAAATTGAAAAACTGCTTAAGCAAAAACAAGCACTAAATGATATTGTCAATAATAACAAGAGCACACTAAATACTTTAAAAAATATCTCTGGAATTGGTGGAGCGATCGCTTGCGGATACACCGCTTTGAATTTGGTTGATGGCGTGGGAGATATTTCAAAGAAAATTTTAAACATCAGCTGTTTGAAATACGCTGCTCGTAACCTTATGGAAATAGGTTCTAAAGTAAAAGGGCAGTTTGAAGTACCTGCAGAAGAATTTAGCAAGGAAAAAGTATTCGATAGGTTCAACAAAGGCTTCCAAGACGTTAAAGGTCAAGATAAAGCTTTAGGAATACTTAAAGATTACATATATGATATAGTTGTAGGAAAAGATCAAGCTAAATGGTCAAATAAAAAATATGCCCATGGCGATGTAATATATCTATATGGTCCTTCCGGAGTGGGTAAATCTCTAGTTGCGGACAGGCTTCCCTCTCTTTTGTACTCCAATCCTAAAGTGTTTACCATTAATGCATCGGATGTAGATAAAGACAAAAAGGACAGTGTAATTTCGCAAATATTTAATCCTGGCTCCAATGCTCCAGTAAACCCCTATGGCCCTCCAGTAGAAAAACCTGAAAACATAATAGATTTCTTAAAGAAAAATCCAAACGGAATTATAAAAATAGAAGAATACGATAAAATCTCTACTCCTGCGCTTGATGAATTGCTCTGTACTATAATCAACAGCGGAATTATAAACATAGATGGAACCAAAATAGATTGCTCTGGAGCTTTGTTTATTCTCACTTCAAATGAAGATAGCCTCTCTATGGAGGGTTTTAGCAAAGACGATAAAAACTCCAAAGAACTCGACAACGAAAGTTACAGCAAAGGTTTAACAAGAGTATGGCATAGTAAACATTTCTTAAACAGAATAAAAAAAGTAGAATTTGATAACCTTGATGTTTCCGCTTGCTCCAAAATTATACGTGACCATATCAATAAAATCTTCGCTTACTGGTCTGATCCTAAAAACGCCGGAATAAAACTAATTATAGATGATAATATTATTGAAAGTTTAGCAAAAAAAGTTTGTGAAATGAAACAGGGTGCACGCCCCATCGATATAAAAATACTGCCTGCCTTGCAAAGCCAGATAGGATCTAAAATCAAGTCTGCATCTAGTTTAGATTTCTATAACGGGAAAACCTTCAAAGTACTTTACAACGAGAGCAAAAATACATTTGATTTAGAAATTGTCTAGAAAATTTCTTCTATGAAAAAGGTTTGATGCACACATGGGGAAGTCTGTTGAAATTGACAATAGATGGAATTTTAGCTAAAATAAATCAGAAAAAACGAGGAGGTGTTTTAATTGGAAAACACATTTGAAGAAGTAATGGAAAAACTAGAGAAAGAAAACAAGCTCGAAAAGCTGCTTGAAATAGAAGATATAAAAGAGCTGTATGCTTTTCTACAAAAAAATGGATACTCAAAATCAGAGAGCGAATTTAGAGCGGAAATAGAAACATTTATGAAAGAAAATTCAGTAAATTTAGAAAGCTCTGAACTAGACTTAGTTGCAGGAGGTACTAACAAAAACAGTTTAACAAAAATAACTTCTGCAGGAATGGCTTCACTGATAATGCTAGGTACATCTCCCCTAAGCTCTCAGGTGCATGCTGGAAATTTTATCAGCACACCAGTAAAACAACTGCAAAATTCTCCTGCAACTCCCGTATCTACTTCAAAAAAGATTAGTCCAACTGCTAAAAAAATAATTCTTACAGCTCTCGGAATTGGAGTAGGAGGAACTGCTATTGGAATTAGTGGAGCGGGCATTTACTGGATATACAAGCATCATAAAAAAAACAAAACTGAAAATCACCCATCTCCTTCACCAGCTCAGCCTATACCTAAAACTTCATTTTTGCCTTCGAGTCAACCCTCTCCTATTCCACAGCCTCAAGTTATAGTACATCCTGAAAATAATTTATCTAGTGATCCCGATCAACTTATAGAAACCGAAAACCAAGTTACTCGGCCAATACCCGAACCAACTCCTACGCCAGAGCCAGAACTTGCACCCCTCGAAATTCAATCGGATAATAACTTTGATTTTTTCCCTGACCTGGAGTCTTCACCCGTTATTATTAATGAAAGTTTATCGCGATCTTCAACGCCTTCTCTACAAGAAAATACACTTAAATTTACTGAAACTGCACAATCCATTTCGCCGCAACTTCCTTATATTAAAGAAGAATCCGATTCAACCTCAACAGACACAGTTGCCACAGACAGCTTTGAAAAAATCCAAAACCAAATCACAGAAAGGGATTTGCTTATAAAAAAAAGAAAACGCGTAGCGGAGCTATGCGGTGGGTACAATGGAGATCTTGATTCAATTTTGGACTATGAGTATCTTGAAAAAATAGTAGACTGCGCAATTGATAACCACTTAATCGACAACGACAAGTATACAAAGGCAAAATATTATAGAGGATATTTTGATTTAAGTACTGCAACACTTTATTTATTGGAAAATATTTTAAGATCCAATGGCCTTAAGATGAAAATACCTATTGATGATGATACAGACGAAAACGTACCATTAATGATTTTTTTATCGAGTGTGCTGCTTAGTCAAAAGTTCCAAAAAAACCCTGGAATGATAAATTTCATTAATGAATTAAAAGACTCATCCTTATTCGACTTAAATGACTTTTTTGATGAGATTGTTGAAAAAATTCAGAAAGAGCCTTCTAAAGATAATATAGCTTGGGTAAAGGAAAAATTTGAAGAAGCCAACTTTTCTAACTATTTTAATAAAATGATTAAAAGCTTAGGAATATCAGAAAATTAAAAAGAATTGCCTCGAAACTATCTAATCTCGGGGCAATTTTATATTATTAAATAGGCACACTGTTTGAACTACAGTATGCCTTAAAATTTTATAGATTGTATTTTGAGTGAATTTCATCTTTAAAGTCGGTTTTATCTACGTAATTCCACCATTCTTTATGCAAATCACTTACAATCTTTGTCCAAGGTTTTTCTCCTGTAAAGTGTAGCACAACGGGATTTTTACGTCCTTCTTCCCAATCGGTTTTATTAGACGCCCACTGCGCGTATTCACTCATCATGAAAGGTTTGTTTAACCCCGCGTGAAATAGAGCACCGTATTTAAATGGTAAGGTAAGTATATGACCATAGCACGCTTTGTTTAAGGCATCTTGGTCTGGGAACTTAAATGTTTTATTGATATCATTCTGTTTTATCAAATCGTCAAGAACCGCATTTAAGTTATCATTGCGCATTTTTTCCAAATTCATAATCAAAACACCAGAACAAACATAGCTGTCAAGATTCGGGATATCAAGTAGTTTATAGTGGTCACTTTCTTTGTTGATATAGCAATTTATATCTCTCACACCGGCAATGTAATAATTAGTCATGTCGATTTCGTTCATGGCTTTTAAATCACTTCTAACTATTGTATCGCCGTCAAGATAGATGCACTTCTTTTCATCTTTGAGAATCTCAGGAAGGTTTAAACGGTAGTACATAGCTTTGGACCAAAACTTAACTTCAGAACTTTCAAATTGCTGATTCATATCCACTAAATTTACAGTACAGTTATTATACTTTTTCTCGATAGATTTAAACTTAGTTTTGTCATCTTCGGAAACTCCGCTTGAAACTAAAACCGTAAATTTGCAAAATCCTTCTTGATTCGTATTTTCCATCAAGGACGTCATGGAAACTAAAGTCGGTAAAACATAATTTTCATCCGTAGAGTACGCAACATTTACGCTGTAAGGTTCATTTTTAGTTCCACTTTCTGGTCTTGCATTTTTGCTTTTAACCATCCACGTGCCTAGGGAAGTAACGAACACTAAAGCTAAACATACACCAAAAATAGTCATAAATTTTTTATTTTTAAACATCTTCATACCTCGTTGCTTTTATTATTTCTTCAAACCTTTATTATACATATGAATAGCTAAATCCAATAGTTTGCAACTGTAAGCCCATTCATTATCATACCATGATACAAGCTTCACGAAATGATCATTGAGCATTAAGCCAGTTTTTTCATCGAAAATAGAAGTGTGACTATCGCCGCAAAAATCACTCGATACTGAGTCTTGATTTGTGTATCCCAAAATTCCTTTCAAATTGGTTAAGGAAGCTTTTTGGATAACCTCACATATTTCTGCATAATTGGTTCTACAACCCAATTTGCACGTCAAATCCACAACTGAAACATTCAGCACGGGAACCCTAAACGAAATGCCTGTAAGTTTGCCTTTGAGCTCCGGTATTACCAATCCCACGGCCTTAGCTGCACCGGTTGAGGAAGGTATAATATTTCCAAACGCTGCACGACCTGCGCGCCAATCCTTTCGAGATATCCCATCTACTGGATTTTGAGTATTGGTTATAGCGTGGACTGTTGTCATTAATCCTTCTTCAATTCCAAAATTGTCATTTATAACCTTAGCTAATGGTGCTAAACAGTTAGTAGTACAAGATGCATTTGAAACTACATCCATATGCGGTTCATATTTTTCCAAGTTTACACCGCAAACAAAAGTAGGTGTTTGACTATCCTTGGCGGGAGCAGAAATGATAACCTTATTCGCACCGGCTTTTAAGTGCTCTGAAGCCGACTCCGTTGTGCAAAAAACTCCTGTAGACTCTATGATGTACGACGCCTCAACGTTTTTCCAAGGAATATTTGCAGGAGATTTTTCAGAAAAGGTATTTATTCCCTGTCCGTCAACGTATAGGATTCCGTTTTCCCCTCTAATATCTTTTCCAAAGTTTCCATGGACTGTATCATGAGATAGCAAATAAGCCATGTAATCGGAGTCTACAAATGGATCATTTATTCCCACTACTTGAAATTCATCCGGGCGACTTAGCGCTTCCCGCATAACCATCCTACCTATTCTTCCAAACCCATTAATTCCTAATCTTATTGCCACAAAAGCCACTCCTTATTAAATTTTTATAATTTAAAATATATTCCTCTAAGTGTTCAAAATATACTCTGATACCTAAACACCGTGACCCACTTCTAAGCTAGAATTTTCTTTAATCTGATTACAAATATCTACCATTACTAAAATAATGTAAATTGAAACTACCGCTTCCATACCACAAGTGGAAAGTTCTGCATCGCTCATTCCATTTGTTTGGTTGCTCATGACATTAATAAATGCAATTATCCATCTAGGAATAGCCAATAAAACTGCCGGAACGCCTAATCCAACCATCAGCTTTACGATATTTAATTTTGAAGAGGTTGAAAACACTTGCGTGTAGTACAAGAAGAATAGAGCCAAAAATGATGTCAGCGCAATGTTATATACGTTTACGCTACTGTTTTGCATCGATAGAAAAAGTATCATATCAAATGCAAACCAAAATACTGGACAAAACACAAAAAATGATGCTTTTGAAAATAGATTTCTACCCAAGAAAAACGTTATTGCCATCATTATGAACGCTATACACGTAAGCAAGGAAAGAAGTCCCATAATTAAGGGTTGCCACTCTAAATCATACTGAGTTGTGTCAAAATAGTAAGTTGGTATGCACCAGGCAAAACTCGCTGCAACTAACAAGCTTACTATTCCTAGAGGTATGTTTTTACGTACCTGAATATTTTCCATGTTTAATTTTTCAAAACCAGCTAACAAAGGTATTATAAACAAGAGTATCAAAAACAAAGCAGTAAACCATCCCGTGTTAGCAATCTCCAAATTTTGATAAAAAGACACAATTTTTAGCGGTACAAAAATAAACAACAAAATAGCTGAAACAAACCAAATACTTTTAAATTTCATTTCAAAAACCCCCTAAATATAAATTTTTAAAACATAAATTTTGGACCTCGTCCATATAGATTAATTGAAAACAACGTTCCACGGCTAGTGTACCTTAATACATCTTCAAAGTCAATTAATTTATGAACATAAACAAAGATTTTTATATCAAAGGACGTGCATCTTATGAACCAAGCTTCAAGCTTAAAAAACAAAATATTTGTTTTACTTTTCATATTTCTTTTGATAATTTTCATACCCCTCTTGGCTACTATCAAAAAACAACAAATATCAGATATAAAACTCTCTCACCCCCATACTTCAAATTTAAAACAATCTAATCCCTTAGAAAATTGTTTTTGCGTAAAAGATGAATCAACAAATCAAATTATTAAAATTCCCGATAGAGAATTTCTCTACGGTGCAGTAGCTTATGAAATGCCCGCCCTGTTTGAAAATGAAGCGCTTAAAGCCCAAGCCGTCGCCTGCTATACATATTTTTGCAGACAAAGAAAAAACGCCGACAAAGAAAAAAATCCTTCTCAAAACTATCAATTTACCGTTAATACCGCTAAAGGAGTTACATATGTATCGCCTGAACAGATGAAAGTTCGATGGGGAAATAATTTTGAAAAATACTATCAAAAAATAAAAGAATGTGTAGATGCTGTGTTCCCAGAAGTGTTAGAGGAAAAAGGAGATTTAATCTTAGCTGTTTATCATGCGATGTCATCGGGTAAAACTGAAAAATCCGCCGATGTTTTTGGTGGAGACCTAAGTTATCTAACAAACGTTGAAAGTCCGGGAGATACCCTTTCACCTGACTACGAAACCACTGCTGAGTTTTCTAAAGAAGAATTTAAGCAAAAAATTTCATCCGCTCGCGAAAATGCAAATTTTTCGAACGAGCCCTCGACTTGGGTGAAAGACCCCACGCGTTCACCCGCCGGAATGGTTAAACAAATTGAAATTTGCAAGGTATCTATGCCGGGAACTGAAATTAGAAAACTATTTTCATTGAGGTCATCTAATTTTGAGATAAAGTACGATTCTCAAAATGAAAAATTTATTTTTACAGTCAAAGGTTACGGTCATGGCGTGGGGATGAGTCAAAATGGAGCTCAGTACATGGCAAAACAGGGCGCTGACTATAAAAAAATTCTTTCGTGGTACTATCCCAATACCTCTATATCAGATAGAAAAGTTATATAAATTTAATTGAAATAAGTATTCACTTTATGGTACAATCTAGCGGAGGTGAATATAAAATGTGGTTTTTAGAACCCGATATGACTTTTGAAAGTTTGATTGCCAGAATCTTAGCAATGTTGGTAATAATTTTTTTGGTGTTTCCGTTCCATGAATTCGCTCATGCATGGACTGCCCACAAGCTCGGAGACGATACCGCAAAGCATTTAGGAAAACTTACTCTCAATCCCCTGGAACATTTTTCAACAATAGGTGCTGTTAGTTTATTACTCTTTAATTTTGGATGGGCAAATCCGGTGCCAAGTGATCCTCGAAATTTTAAGAATCCTCGAGTTGGAATGGCCCTCACTGCACTAGCTGGACCGTTTGCAAACTTGATTGTTGCTTTTATCGCTGGATTTGCTTTAAATTTTGCTCCATTTTGCGGAGCGGCTTCACCGTGGATGAGTATGTTTATTTACTACTTTATTTCCATAAATATTACCCTAGTAGTTTTTAATCTGATACCCCTATACTCTTTAGATGGTGCTAGAATTTTAGTGGCAATTCTGCCGGATAGTCTGGTTGGTAAGTATTATCAGAACATAAGGACAATTTCCTGGGTAATACTCATTCTTTTGCTTTTTGGTCTTTTTTCGTTTCCACTCGGATTTTTAGAACGTATACTGTACAATTTTATCATAAAAGCAACTAGAATTCCAATAAGATTTTGATTTTTTTATGAATATCTTTCAAGTTTTGGAAATACTATCAACAGGATACTAAAATAAAATTCATCAAGGGTAATTTCAATGATATGGATAATCTTAGTTTCGGTTTTAATTTTTATAGTTACTTGTGTGATATTATTTATTTTGTTGGGTTCTGTGAATACAACTGTTGAGTACGACTTGGATTTAAAAATCAAGCTGAGGATTCTATGTTTTGAATTCACAGTTTTTGATTCCTCTAAAGATGATAATGAACCAGAAAGTAAACCAGAAAAAACCAAAAACTCCAAAATGAAAACTATCGCTAAAAAACTAAAAACAAAAGATGCACTAGACTCACTTAAATCTGTATCTAAAATGCTTAGAACTTCTACTGAAATTATGAAGGAATTCCTGGAGATAATAAACATTGATGATTTAGTTTTGAAGCTGTGGGTTGGGGGCAGCGATGCTGCAGATGCGGCTATCCGATACGGACAAGCTTGTTCCATAGTATATAGTGTGTGTGGATATATCTCCAGTGTTAAACCGCTTAAAAAATACGAAGTTTCTATTGCACCTAACTTCACAAGCGAAAAAACAAATTTCAAATTTCGACTGAGTATAACAGTTAAAATATTGAAAGTTCTAAAAATGAAATCTCTTGCAAAATTAAAAAATTTGAGTTTGTAGGTGAGAAATTATGAGTAATAAAATTGAAGGTCTAGCGGATGACGCGCTAAACAAAATAAAGGAAATAGTTAATGCGGATACTATAATTGGAAAATCTATCACAACCGCCGACGGCACCGTAGTAATACCGGTTTCAAAGGTTAGCTACGGTTTTGCCTCGGGAGGCTCAGATTTCACTTCTAAACATTCAGATAATAAAGAGATGTTTGGCGGTGGAAACGGTGCGGGAGTGAGTATAGTTCCGGTGGCATTTTTGGTGATATCAGGAAGTGACGTTAAGCTGCTTCAAATAGAGTCGTTCAGTAGTTCTATTGACAGAATTATCGCTATGACGCCCGAAATAGTAAGTAAAATAGGTAATGCAATAAAAAAGAAAAAAAATAATACATGATATGAAAAAGATCCACTTAGTTGTGGATCTTCATTTATGCCGTAATAAGTTTTAATTTAGTTATAGAGTTTCTTGTTCCGCTATCGCCTTGTTTAGCTCTTCATTAATTTGGTTAAATTCATTTTGAAACCCTCTAAATTCTTCTTCTTTGTCTTTATAGTTTGAAGAATCTATGTAACTAACTAAAGTATTCATTCGGTTTCTCAAATTACCTATAAGTTCTTGCGTTTCAAGCCCTTTATTAGCTGCTGACTCGTACATTACATTAAGTTGATCGATCATTTCTTGAATTGCGATTCGTATTTTCTGCGCTTCAAATCTATCTTTAAGCAATTCAAATTTGTATCTTACACGTGAAACATCGTCGTCTGGTAGTGATTCCGATAATGTGCTTGATAGTTTAGCAACCTCAGCCCTCAAGTTACTTAGTTCTCCACTAGTTCTTCTTTTTTGAACCTGAAAAATTTCTCTTCCTAATTCTTCAATACTTTCCTTTAATTTTGGTTTTTCTTCTTTGGATTTAGATTCCTGATCTTCTCTGGATTTGCGTTCCTTTTCTTGTTCAGCTATCGCTTCCCTTAAATCTTCATCGAGCTTTTTAAATTCATCTTGAAAACTTTCAAGTTTTTCTTTTCCCTTTTCATCAATATAGTTTGAAGCATGAGGACCACCTATAAGCTTTCTATATTCAGACAGCCGATCCCTAAGCCCACTTATATGAGTTTCAAATCCTAGATTATTATCATGTGATGATTTGGACATTGAATCAAGTTGCTCGATCATTTTCCGAGCTTTGAATCTTGCTCTTCTCCGTTCAAATAGAGTTTTAATTCTTTCGAACCCTTTACTGATATGTGAAATATCATCGTGTGGTTGTAATTTCGACAATTCTTCGGCTAATCTACCAGCATCAACCTCATAATCACTTAAGTTAACACTGCTTTTTCCCTTTTCATTTTGCATTTGAGAAATTTCTTCTCTTAATTTTTCAATTCCTTCTTTTAATTCTTGCAGCTCTCGTTCAGCTAATTTATCAATCTCGCTAAATTCCGCTTGAAGCCTTTTAAGACTTTCTGCTTTTTTTTCATAATTTTTGCGGTCGGAATACCTACTGATAGAACTTTTTAAGCTACTCAAATAGTGCATCAAAACACTTACGCGCTGTTTAGTTTCAGATGAAACATTCTTATTAGTCGATTCTTCTCGCATCTCATTAACTTTACGGGTCAATTCTTCAACTCCGAAGTATACTTCTCTGTATGTTTCAAATTTATCCTTAAGTTTTTCAAAATCGCCCCTGAGCTTTAATATCTCATCACGTGAGGTTGCTGCTTCCCATAAACGTTTATTTAACTCATCAGCACTTTTCACTTGATCACGTAGTTCTTCATTGTTTCCTCGTGCAGTTTCAAATTCATAAATTTTTTCTTTTAATCCATCAATATCGTCACTTAATTTTCGTTTCTCGCTGAGCATACGCTTCTTTTCTTCTCCAGCTTGGCGCGCTCTCTCTTGGTCACCTATTGCTTTTTTTAGATCTTCACCAAGTTCGTCAACTTTCTTTTGAAAATCTTTAAAGTCTCCTTCGTGTTCTCTATAGTTTGCATACCCTATGGACTTCCCGAAGCTGAACAGTTTATCTCCAAGGTTACGTATACGATCGGCGATTTCGAGTCCTTTACCTCTTGCTGATCTATCCATTAAAGTAAGCTGATTTTGCATGTCCATAGATTCTAGGTTTAATTTGGCATTTGCAAAATTATTCTTAAGCTCTTCAAAGCTGGTCTTTATCTGTGAAATATTGTCGCCGCGCGAGAGCGATTCTAGTAACCTATCTGCACTTTCAGTAAAACTACGTATAATACCAGGCTTATACTCGCAATCGCTCAATAGTTCTTCCATTCTACGTCCAAAGAGGCAGCTTTGATTTTTGAATTCTTCAATTTCCGTCTTTAAGTCTTGCTGTTCTTTTAGTTTTTTTTTTTCTTCTTCAGCTTCTAAAAATTTATCTAGCTCTTCTCTAAGCTTGTCAGTTGCATCTTGGAATTCTTGAATTTCTGTTTCTTTGTCTTTATAGTTTGAAGAATCTATAGAATCTTTGAAGTTTTTCATTCGACTAAAAAGTCCGGTCGCACGCTCCTCCAAAGCGGTACCACTAGCCCTCAAGCACACGCCTTTGGCTTCCTTACAGATTTTATCAACTTTGGCCTGCAATTTTTTCACTTCAAAATCATTCTTAAGAGTTTCAAAACTGTTCTTGATTGCTGTGATGTTAATACTATCGAATTCACCGCCTAATGAACGTGATATAGCTTTTATACCTATTTCGATATTAGCATAATCATTCCCTGAATCTTTTTTAGCCTCGGAAACAAGTTGCTCAAACCTTTTAAGTTCGGGTTTTACTTTTTCTATTTCAGCATTCTTTTCATTCTCTTTTTCCTTCAGCTCTGTACCAATACTGACAAGTTCATCTAAAAATATCTGCATTTTTTCTTGACGTTCTTGAGGGTCTTTCAAATCCTGGAAGCTTTTCAGTTCCCCAATAAGATTATTTATACGGTTTTCAATTTTGAATCCATTCTTGTTTGCTGAGGAGTACATACTATTAAGTACTTCGATCATGGGATTTGCGAGTGAATCTGTGCATGTTGACACTGCCTTATTAAATTCACTCCTAAGCCGTTCGATATCATCATAGTTATATGAGTTTAGTTTTCTCAACTTTGTCAACATGCTCGTACCAGTTCTCACAAAATCATCTAGTTTGCCTGGGACAAGCGACCGCTGTATCGAGAAATTTTGTATGCTCTTGCAAAGTTCGGCCGATTTGCTCACCCGACCAGAAATTTCGTCTGCCAATTTTTGTCTTTCTTCGATAACTCGGGTTCGTTGCTCCAATTGTCCTTCTACTATTGTTCTCATGTTTTTAGCAAGGGTGGCATAGTCACCTCTAAGTTCTGCAAGTTTTTCTTCTCCACCATAATCTTTATAGGCTGAATAACCATTCCCGCACTCTTCTGAGAATAGGATCAATCGATAATTAAGGTCCCTTGCACGCCCGGCGATTGGGGATAACTCGTTATTTATTAATCCATACCATGCCATAAGGTATTGTGACATATCCGAAGCTTCGAAACCTGCCTTTTTTACCTCGAAATCTTGCCTAATTCGTTCCGTCTGGATTTTACCTTCTGCGAGATCCTGTAAAAACACGTTCGCCAGTTCAAGATAAGTTTCACACAACATATGAAAACTATTATCGAATTTGTTGCTCTTGAATTGTTTCATTCCTTCGTCAGATCGGCAAATTTCTTCTTTCCAAGCTTCAATTTCTTTTTTCAATTTTTGTTTTTCTTCTTGTGCTGCCCGGCGTTCCTCTTCTTCTTTGGCGGCTTGGAGTTCTCTCTCTTTTTGCGCATCTCGGTCAGCTATTGCTGTTTCTAGTTCTGCATAAATGGTTTCATATTCACCTCTAAGTTTTGCAAGTTTTCCTTCTCCACCATAATTTTCATAGGCTGAATAACCATTCCCACACTCTGATAAAAAGTTTCCCAATTCAGCAAACAAGTTCCCTGTAGGCACGGTGATTGAGTATAACCCTTCACATGTTAATTTATTTTGCCTTAACGCAAGCCTGTGGTACATCTCCGAAGCTTCGAATTTTGCCTTTTGTACCTCGAAATTTTGCCTAATGGGTTCCGCCTGGGTTCCATCTTTTACGAGATCCTGTAAGAACCCGTTCGCTAGTTCAAGATAACTTTCACACGTCTTACTTATATCATTATAATGGTCGCCCATGGATCGTTTCATTTCTTCTATAAATTTGCTAATTTTCTCTTTCCAAGCTTCAATTTCTTCTTTCAATTTTTGTTTTTCTGCTGTCTCTTCAGCATGTTTCTTAGCCAATTCTTGAGCTATACGTAAATTTTCTTGCTCCTGCTTTTCTTTTTCCGCTTTCATCTGGGCTTCGCGTGCCTGTTCCTCTTCGGCTATCTTTTCATTAATTTCCTTCTCTCTAGCTTGGAATCCTTCGAGCATTCCTTTTTTTTCTTCATAACTTAAATCTGAGCTATTTATGGTACAGAGTTGGAATTTACTTAATTCCTGCCAAAGTTTGCTAAATTCTGATGAAAATGGGCTCCCTTTTAATTCAAAATTTTTAGAAACACGTGCCAAAGTTTCCGTAGCTTCAATTCCTAGCTTTCTTAGCTCAAAACTATTCTTAATTTTTTCAAGTTCGTCTCTAGCATCTTGAATGCGGCCTGATCGAAGGATAGATAATAAATATTCATCTTTACTAACCTGGCTCAAACTAGCCAGAGATCTATACTCAGAGCTGGTAGGATCATACTTATCTCGAGCTTTGTTAATATCCTCTTTTAATTTTTCATATTCTCTTTTTATTTCTTCAATTTCTCGTTCCTTATCTTCCTGCTCACTATGTGTAGTGTGTTCATCAGTATCCTCTTGATGCGGCTGACTTGTCTGGACTTCTATACTCTCTTCATGAACTGATGATGGCTGAACTGTAGATCCTTCAGGAGGATTATTACCAGTGTTTTCAGAACCACCCTTATGAGACTTTTTATAAAGCGCATAAGCACCTATGCCTGCCCCGGTTAGAACAATTCCCGTTCCACCTATTCCAAGCGCAGCAAGAATAATTTTTTTAGTATTAGACTTCTTGTTATTTTTCTCGACTAATCTTTGAATTAATTCATTCTGTGAATTCGAGAAATAGTAAGGGGTGCTGGCATGAGCCCGAGAAGAAATAGGCGAAGCTCCCAACACTAGCAACGAAGCCATTCCGGCAGATGTTAATTTTCTCAAGCTGTTTTTGGACGTACCTCCTGCCACCTGGTCGAGTTCTGCATCTTCTAAGTTTACTGATTCATCTTTTAATAATTTTTCCATTTCGATTTTAAATTCACCTTCCGATTTAGAATATCCATTTTCTCGAAGAAAATCGTATACCTCTTTGGTACTTTCCATTTTGAGCAACTTTTCTAGTTTGTTTTCTTTCTCTATTTTTTCCATTACTTCATCAAACGTGTTTTTCAATTGAAACACTCCTTTCTTCATTTCTACTCTTTCATTCTAACTCAAATCCAGTCTTTTGTCAATCTTAATTTACTTCTTCATATATATATTAACTCTATGTTAATGCTTTTTATACAAAATTCCCTTCAAACTGTCCCAGAGCATTAAGAAGTTTTGATTCCCATAACACCTCTAATAATTCCATTGATATCTTTCTTAAACTCCACATTGCTCATACCATGCTTTATCATTAGACTTTTAACTTCATCATGCTGTCCTTGGCCTATTTCAAACGTCAATATACCACTACTCTTTATTTTCGGAACCCATAGCTTGCAAATATTTTCATAGAAACAAAGACCTGTTTCGCCACCGTCCAATGCCAAGCGTGGTTCATACAAAACCTCTCGCTCTAAGAAATTTATATCTTCGGTCTTTATGTAGGGAGGGTTTGAAACCACTACGTCAAAAAAATCATCCTCGAATTGACTGCAAATTTTGAATATATCCGCTTGCAGAATGTTAACTTTGCTTTTTAGATTATTTTTATTCTGACTCAAGTACCTATACGCCAAATCTGATAGTTCGATAGCATATATTCCTAAATTATTTTTAAGAACACTCTCAAGCGCAAATGATATACAACCCGTCCCAGCACAAAGGTCCGCCACAACACAATGTTTATTTTCTATTTTAGAAGCAATCATTTCGACCACAGTTGCTGTATCTTCTCGAGGAATCAAAACACCCTCTCCAACCGCTAGTTTCAAGCCCATAAAATCCCAATGGCCTAAAATGTACTGCAGTGGCACACCTTTTTTGCGCAGCTCCACAGCTTTAAACAGCATTTCAAGTTTACCTTCTGATATCTCGGCCTGACTGTTTATTAGAATCTGCGTAAAACTTAAGTTTAAATATTCCTCTAGCAAAATTCTTATTTCCTGTTCACGTTCTGAAACATCAAGGAAATAGAGCTGCTCAGAAGCGTATCTGCGAAACTCACGTATGTTCATTGATTTGCTCCTTCTGAAACCTCTGACTCTTCAGGATTTTTGAAGATAGGCAAAGTAATGGTGACGGTCGTACCAAAACCTTCCTCACTAATTATATCCAGCTTGCCCCCATGAAGTTCTACAATCTCATCGACAATGGCTAAGCCTATCCCCGAACCTCTTTGTGAGTAGTTTGCTTTATAAAATTTCTTTGTAACATTAGGCAAATGTTCAACAGGAATACCGCACCCATTATCCGTTACGCTTATTGCCACACACTCCTCTTTTTCACAAACACTAACACTTATACCCCCACCTTCAGAGGTATATTTGAGGGCATTATCAAGGATATTTATGAAAACTTGTTTGAGTCTGTTTTTGTCTCCTAAAACCGTAGGCATCATTTTAGGTTCGGAATAAATGAGAGTCTTGTTTTCAGACTTTGCTTTATTTTTAAACATGTACACAGCTTCTCCAAGCTCGGCTAGAATATCTATTTTTTCTTTAACTAAACTAACTTTTTTCTCGCGTATGCTAGAAAAATCAAGCATTCCTTCCACGATACCTGAAAGACGTCCCGCTTCTTTGACTATCACTTCAAGTCCACGTTTCATAGTAGAAGAATCTGTTTCGCAAATTTGCATAGTCTCCGCCCAGCCTTTGATGGCCGTGAGTGGAGTGCGAAGTTCATGAGATATTGAAGAAACAAAGTCGTTTTTAAGTTTTTCAGATTCTTTAAGCTCTTTGGCCATGTAGTTTATGGCATCGCTAAGCTTGCCTATTTCATCATCGTATTTCTTACTAATTTCAACGTTAAAATCTCGTTGGGCAATTAAAGCTGATTTATTGCAAATATCAGTAACTGGGTCAACAATAGATTTTATAAAGTACGTTCCTGAGGTAATTAAAAAAATCAGTACAGCAGCTTCCAACAATAACAAAAATAACATGATAATCAAAATTCTATGTCTTACTACTTCCAGAGATGTTATATACCTTACTGCTCCAACGTAGTTTCCATCTTTATCATAAATAGCCCTACTAACTCCCATAACTTTTTCACCGTTTAAATTTTTGCCTTCCCAATACCCGATATTCTCTGAAGAATTTTTCGCTTGCCAATAATCTGGAGCATCTTGAGAGTCCTCCGGCAGAAAACCTACAGAAGTCAAAATAATTTGGTCGCTTTCATTGAAAATCATAACTTCATATTTTTCATTCTTACAGAAATTCTTTATGTACTTAACTGATTTTTCGATGAAGTCATAATCACTATCATCTCCAGACTCACTCAAGATACAGCTAGACTGCTCAGTGCACCCCATGAGTCGTTGTTTGATGCCGTTATAAAAGTAGCTTTGGAGCAAAAAATTAAAACAAATCATTAGTAAAGTAAAAATGCCTATAATTATCCCTAGACTATTAAACATCCAGCGTTTCTTTATGCCCTTTATTTTCATACGCCTCACTTTTGAAGTTATAAATTAATTTTCCCATTTATACCCCATACCCCAGACTGTTACAATATGCCTTGGAGCAGATGGATCATCCTCTATTTTCATACGAAGTCTTCTGATATTGACGTCAACTATTTTTTCCTCGCCGCTTCTAGATTCACCCCATACTTGTTTAAAAATTTGAGTCCTGCTTAAAACTGTTCCGGGATTAGAAAAGAAATACTCCATGATTTGAAACTCAACTTGAGTAAGCTCTATAACTTTTCCTCTTTTTTTAAGTGCTCTATTTCTGAGATTCAACACGAATTCCCCGAATTTTATCTCTTCTTGGAATTTATTTTCAGCTCTCATGGAATTAAGTGCCACGCGCCTGTAAAGTGCGTCTACACGCGCTACAAGTTCTGAAGGACTAAATGGTTTAGTGATATAATCGTCGGCGCCCAGCATTAAACCACTTATTTTATCCATTTCTTGAGTTTTAGCGGTCAGAAGTATGATGCCAAGTGTGCTACTCTTTTTTCTGAGCTCCTTACAAACTTTGATACCATCAATTCCCGGCAACATTATATCCAAAACTGCTAAATCAAAATCTCCATTGTAATGATCAAACATCTCAAGTGCTTTTTCGCCACTGTCCGTATCTACAACCTCATACCCGGAACGTTCTAGGTTTATTACCTCAAATTCGCGTATTGCGGTTTCATCTTCAGCAATTAAAACTCTTTTCATATACCTTCTCCTTTATTCGTAGTTATAATATTCCATTTCATATGGTAGCTCTTTTTCATCACATTTTTTGCAAAGTACCATTTCGATATTGTTGTCAACATCTCTAATATAAATCTTTAATATCTTTGAGCAATCCGGAATAACTTCCCCCGCCACCTGCCACTCTTCTAAATTTCCCTTTTTGAGCACTAATACGTGCAGTTTATGGGGGTCACGTTCAGCCTTGCAAACAACCAATTTAAAAGATTTCTCTTCATTCCCTTTTTTGAGTTTGTAGTCAGTAACCGAAGAATAAACATCGTTTACTAAAATAGGATAAAAAACAAAATCAGATTTCAAGTTACTTTCAATTACTTCCCTCACCTTCTTTTGAGCTGAAGATAACCTAGGGCATTTCATCATGGAGTAAACATTAAAATAATTTTCAATGCTGCATCCAAGTAAAGACCCTGAACATAAAACCACTATACCTAAAACTTTGAATCTTTTTTTCAATTTTATCCCTCATTTTAGAGCGTCTTTTATGGTTAAATTATATCACATTTAGAACTGTTTTCAAACCAGCTGTTGATTTGTTGATTTATGTTGACATATCACATTATTGGATATATAATCAATTTAATTATAAGTGTATAGCACTAAATTTTAAAATACAATATTGAATGGGATGGGAGATTCATGTCGATTTTAAAATCTTTACAAAGTTTCGCAGGAAAACAAAACTTTCGTACTAACGTATTTTATGACTTCAGCGTTGTTCAAAAGGCATATTTTTACGTTTTTGAATCTGATTCTAATCATTCAGGATTCCCCTATAAACTAGCTGATAAACCCAATGCGCTACCCGTGCAAATAAATCCTGATAACATAAACATAGAGCAAACCGGCACCCCAAAACGATATAGAGGTTTATATGAATCTTTAAATAGCGACCCCTATTCTCGTGGAATTACAATGGAGCAGCCAAACTCCAGTCTAAGATTAGAACTTTACTTCGACTTATATGACGAGCATATAATTCGGTCTGGTGGGATTATTGGTCTAGCTAGTAGAACATTGGATTCAAATGTATCCCTGATGAACGAAAGTCTTACTTCACTACCTCATCTATCAAAATATGTTGCAGATAGTAACCATGCTTTACTTTTTCGCTGGGGAGAAATGAGTTTTTTTGGACATCTTTCGGATCTTACTTGCAACTATACTGCATTTTCACGTTGGGGAGAACCGCTCAAATGTAGAGCAGACGCAACTTTAGTCAGAGACAGATCAAAAATTTCGGGACAAGAAGCAATAGAAGCAATTAGTAGTTTTGATTCCAATGCAAAAAATTTGCTATCTTCAACTAAAAGAACAGCAACCAAAACAGGAACCTTTTTAAACGGCATATCATCTGCATTTAGATAATTTGAATTACGCAATCGAAAGGAGGAAAATATTATGAGATCATATTATGACGACGACGAAGGTAAATTGGCTAGCTGGGAAGAAGCTAATAAACCCATTGAAACTGATAGTGCGGGTAAAAAAAATTATGGAATTTTTAATAAAATAGCCAATTCAACTGGGACTAGTCGAGAAGTATACGCAGTCGTTAAAGGTGCACAGGATAATGAATATTGGAAAAATCTCTCGCTGAAATATCGAGGTAAAGAAGTAGTTAAAAAAAATTCTTCCGAAGATGAAACAAATTCATATGTATCAGAAGATAGTAACGACTCTTCAGAAGAAGGTGTCGAAATTGATTTAACTACGTCTACGACTACGCCAAAAAAAGATGATAAATCTGAAGATAGTGAAGACAAAGATACTTCTCAACAAATTCAAAATCTGTTGAATGCATTAGAAAAAAACTCAGATCAAATAAAGAGTTTAACAACTATATTACAAATCCCAGGTTTAGATGATACAAATAAGTTGATTGCAAAGGCTGCTTTAAATTCACTACTATCCCCCCAAAAAGATAACATCAATGAGCAACCCACTTCCCCAGCTCCACAGCCGATACAAGGTGATTCAACGAGTAGCTCCCCTAAATCTATTGCTCAAACTACCCCCCCAGAAGCTACTGTTACGCCTGCCGCCGTCCCTGAAACTGCACCTGAAAAATCCGCTCCGCAGGCAACACCAGTTTCACCGAGCGATACTGTATCAGAGAAGGCAGAAGAAGACAGCCCCGTGATAGCAGAAGAAGCAGAAGGGGTTTCTGAAGAAGAAAATGATGATTCTACTGCTACTGAAGACATTGACAAATCCCAGGATCAAGGAACAGAGAATAAAGATGATACCGATGGCTCAAATGGTTCCCCACCAGAACAAAAAACATCTTCAACTGATAGCGATGACCCCCATAATCCATTTCCGGATGTAACACCATCTATAAAAGATAAAACCATCAAAGAAATGATAAATCAAAAAATAAACAACGTACTGAACAAAATAGCGCATCAACTAGAACGGGATGAAGATGAGTTAAATGATGACTCCGACGAGTATGATGATGAATCAAAGGGGTTGGAAGGTTTCTTTAGAAAAAAAGCCAACGGTGCAAAAAAATTTTTTAAGAGAAAAAAGAATGCTATTTTAAACCGTGCTGCACTAAAAATCGAAAAATTCGTAGGCAGTAGAGAAGAAGCCGAGGAAGAACAAACAAATCTAAAAAATGAAGAAAAAGAAAGAAAAGAAAAAAAGAAACAGGATAAAAAGAATTTCAAAAAGGAAATGAAAAAACTTGATCCATACAGCGGAATGAAACTAGTAGAAGAACTTATATCCCAGTACGTAGATCAGGATAAAGGGTTATTTGACCCGGAATACCTTAAAGGCATCAAATTTTGCTTAAAAGTCTTATCCAAAAAAGGACCTAGTGGTGAATTTTTTTCAAGATCACTTGACAAGTTAAATTACCTAGAAAAAACCTATAAGCCTCGCGAAAAGCCAAGTGATTTGACAAACCTCGACGAATCACAAGAAGGCGATTTCCCCCACTCCACAAAGGACCCGAGCTATTTACTTGATAAATTTGGATTTATAGATGCAGTAGAGTCTGAATTTAAAATGTTATGCCACAACTCCTTCACTTCAATGAACGCAGTTAAAAAAACATCCACACATGCTCAACAAAAAATAAGAGACTACAAATGTGTAATCACTTTTCTGGGTTCTACTTTAAGAACATCAGATGACAAGACCGATGAAAACAGTTGCCAATATGAATATACAGTTTTAAATAAAATGCATGACGATGTTCTTGAAAGGAAAAACCTTTATAAAAGTTATGAAGAATCAAAAGAAAAACTGGGTGAAAAGGGAAGATACAACGTGGCTTTATTCAGAATAATGGGAATGATATTTGCTCATGAAGGCTTGAGCCTCAAAAATAAGGGATCTGAAGAAAATTCAAAAACCTTAAAGAAGCTGGAACGTCAATACAAAAAGAAGTTTAACGATATACAAAAAAACCCGAACTTTTCAGATTTGAATGATAGCTCTGTGAAACATTCAATTTTAAATGATTTTAAAAAATTATTCGATATGTGTAGTTCAACTAACATGACAAAAAAAATGAAAGAATATGTTAACACTTTAGATTCCGCCTCAAATGGTGATAAAAAAATACAAACAAATATTATTGAGATACTTAGCTTTTCAAAAAATGATGATATTACAGAGCATAAAAGTGACATTATTAAAAAAATGTTTCCACCAAAAAATGAGAAATTTGATAGCACATACTTTGATGAAGGAAAAAAGGGGGCTCGTTATATCGGGTTTGGTATGTAGCACTAAAGAAAACCATGCACTTGGTGTATGGTTTTGCACTTTTTTTACCCCTTTTTCATACGTTGCTAAGAGGATTTATACTTAGCTACGAGGTGAATTTATGAAAGCAACAAGCATCTTGCCACTTAGCAAATCTCAGCCAGGCAAAAAATACACTGTTATTGATATCAGACTCAAAGAAGAAGAACGAAAAAGAATTATGGATTTGGGTTTAATACCCAATACTACCCTTAAAGTACTTCAAAAGAGTCCTCTCGGAGACCCCACCGCTTATTTCATAAGAGGAACGGTGATAGCTTTAAGATCAGAATGTACTAAAAAAATTATCGTTAAAAAAATTTAATTCCAGAGTTTTAGTACAGGAGTTGATTTAATATTGAAAACAATTAAAATTCCATCAGTTAAACTTCTTGAACCCAAAAAATCACGTCTATCCACCTCAGACTATACTATAGCTGTGGCAGGTAATCCAAATGTTGGCAAAAGCACTGTATTTAACGCCCTCACTGGACTCCACCAACACACAGGTAATTGGCCAGGAAAAACTGTCCAGCGGGCAGAAGGCCAATATACTCACGAAGAAAAAACTTTTAATATTGTTGATATTCCCGGCACTTATTCCCTTTTATCCAATTCTGCTGAAGAAGAAGTTGCTAGAGATTTCATTTGCTTTAATAGCCCTGATGCGGTGGTTGTTGTGATGGATGCCACATGTATCGAAAGAAACTTAAATTTGACTCTACAAATTCTAGAGATAACAAATAAAGTTGTTGTGTGTTTAAACATGATGGACGAAGCCGAAAGCAAAAAAATCTCCATAGATACAGATGAACTCTCTTTACAACTAGGTGGAGTACCTGTTGTTTGCACGAGTGCGAGAAAAGGTAAAGGTATCGAAGAGCTGAAAACTGCCGTAAAAACTATATGTGAAGATAAAATAAAAACCGTAGAAGTTAAAAACAACTACGGAGTTGCTATCGAGCAAGCCTTGCAAGCCCTCACACCGCTTATTTCAAAATCAGAAAATAAAAATATTAACCCCAGATTTTTGGCCGTGAGAATGCTTGAAAATGACAATTCTTTTTGTAATTCCATGCAAAAGTATCTCTCAAGCAGCAATCTGCTAGATAAAGATTTTCAAGAAGCACTCCAAGAAGAAAAGCAAAAACTTAACTTTAAAAATATCCGTGATTATAATTTCCGTGACCGCATTGCTCAATGCTTAATAACCAAATCAGAAAATATTTACAAGCAATGCGTTAAAATAACCAAGAAAGATTACGATGCAGTAGATAGAAAAATAGACAAATTTTTGACTTCTCGCCTAACGGGATTTCCAACTATGATGTTATTTTTGCTCGGAATATTTTGGATAACTATCAGCGGAGCAAATTATCCTTCTGAAATAATTGCCGATGTACTTTTTAGTTTTGAACAAAAATTAATGGATTTTATGATTGCCACGAATGCTCCTGCTTGGCTTTCTGGGATTTTAGTATCGGGCGTATATAGAACACTAGCATGGGTAGTTTCCGTAATGCTACCACCAATGGCCATATTTTTCCCCTTATTCACGCTCCTCGAGGATTTAGGTTATCTGCCTAGAATAGCTTTTAATTTGGACGGAATATTCAAAAAATGCGGTTGTCACGGAAAACAGGCCCTCACGATGTGTATGGGATTTGGATGCAACGCTTGCGGAATAATCGGATGCCGTATAATCGATTCCCCTAGAGAAAGAATCATCGGAATTTTAACTAATAATTTCGTTCCTTGTAATGGTAGATTCCCACTGCTAATATCACTGATAGAAATATTTTTCATTGGTAAAACCCTCACGGCATCAAGCTCCGCTATTTCAGCATTAATTTTGACTTCTATGATAATTTTAGGTGTTGCAGTAACTTTTCTAGTTTCTAAACTTTTATCCTCCACTTTGCTCAAAGGTATAAGCTCTTCGTTTGCATTAGAACTTCCGCCATACAGAAAACCTCAAGTAGGTAAAATTTTAGTTAGGTCTCTTTTTGATAGAACAGTTTTCGTTTTGGGAAGAGCGGTCGCAGTTGCAGCTCCAGCAGGATTAGTAATCTGGTGGATGGCAAATACCTTCATACACGGCACCAGCTTACTTATCCACTGCTCCAATTTTCTCGACCCCTTTGCTAGATGTATCGGATTAGACGGAATCATATTAATGGCATTTATTTTGGGATTTCCTGCCAATGAGATTGTTCTACCTATAATAATTATGAGCTATATGTCTACAGGTTCAATAATGAGTATACAAAGCCCCTCAGAACTACATAGCCTTTTGGTATCTCATGGCTGGAATTATATAACCGCGATATGCGTCATGTTGTTTTCCCTAATGCATTTTCCATGTGGCACTACTTGCTGGACTATCAAAAAAGAAACTAAAAGTCTTAAATGGACAGTTATTTCTTTCATTCTTCCAACTTTCGTAGGATTTATTGTATGCTTTGCAGTTGCTAATTGCCTGAGATTGATATCAAATTTAGTTTAATATATTTATCTCTCTAATTCCAAAAGATGATTAAAAAATTCCAAAGAGCTGAATTTTTCGCAGACATGATATTTAACATATCTTTCTGTTATAAAATTCAACGCAAACACAACCTCTTTAGGAACTGAAAACTTGAAAAGATTCTCGAGCGGAGAGTGCACTATATGCCTCATGGAGGCTAAAACTGCAGGATTAATTAAATCATAACCTCCGTCTTTAATAGTACACGCTTCGCACAAAGAAGTTCCACTTTCAATTTGGAAATTACAAAAATTCCCTTGCTTTCCACATCTTCCACAACTATTTAGCTCCGGCATGTATCCACAAAGTGAACAAGACCTAAGCTCAAAGATACTTTTTATAAGCAAATCTTCTTTTTTCTTTCGAGATAAATAAAATAAACAGTTTAAAAGTACTCTTAAAATTTCATTTGAAACGTTTTGTTCAGGCCTCAAAGTCAAGCATAGCTGGCAAAAATACTGTGCCAATGATAATGACTTAAGCTCATATCTGAGGTCTAGGAATGACTCCTCTACCTCCATACTGCGAAGTAAGTAACCATACTTTCCATCGTAAAGATTAAATTTACCGTATGAAAACAATTGTATCATTCCGCCTAAAGAGTTCCTAAAGCTCTTAGACCGCTTAGCGATAGCCGAAATAATGCCTTTTTCAGAAGTAAGTATAGTTACTACTTTATCGCTTTCATTTAAATCTTTTTCTTTTATCACCATACCCATTAACTCTGAATTCATTATTTACTCTCCGTAAATTGTTTTTTGTACAGTTATCTGAGAAAGGTAATAAGCCTTCCGCAGAATCCTGTTGAAATTTATAATCAAGGTAATCCATAATGTTACCTGTTTCCTCAAATTTTTTCCATGCGTTTATTTTGTCTTTCATTGTAAACCCTCCCATTTTATATTTTAGTTGATGTACATATCCTATGGGTTGATTATACAACAATTCTCAAAAAAAATATAGTATAATTCTATATTTTCTCAAAATTTTATATGTTTTTTAGTAATAAATACTCTGATTTACTAACAATAACCAAGCTCTTTGAGTACACCTGGTTTATTTCTCCAATCTTTTTTCACTTTTACAAAAAGATTTAAGTTAACTTTACAGTCTAAAATACGCTCTAGATCTTCCCGTGCTTCGATACCTACTTTTTTAATCATCTTTCCCCCTGCACCAACTATAATAGCTTTGTGGTTATCTCGTTCGCAATATATAACAGCTTGTACACTTACAGTAGAATCATTAATTCTGCGGAACTTCTCTATCATGACTGCCGTTCCATGAGGGAGCTCTTTATCTAAATTCCAAAGCAGTTTTTCCCTTACAATTTCACAAACCAATTTTCTCTCCGATTGATCGGTTAAGTCGTCTTCAGGAAAGAAAAAAACAGACTCCTGGGCTAATTTTTTTAGCTCATTTATAACTTCTAGCCTTCCAAAATGAGTGCGTGCAGAAACAGGTATAATTGCTTCATAATTAAAAAGTTTACTGAATTGGTCTATTTGGCTGATAATTACATTTTTTTGTTTTATCAGGTCTATTTTATTAATCAGCAAAATTACTTTCAAATTCGATTTTTTAAATTTCTCTATGAGCTTTAAATCAGAAGGCAACGGCTCTTTTCCAGCTTCCACAACGTGTAAACAAGCTTCCACACCGGAAAAAGAATTATTTATCTCAGATATCATAAAATTTCCCAGACAACCAATCGGTTTATGAAGCCCGGGAGTATCAATAAAAACTAATTGAACATTATTGTCAGTTAGAATTCCAGTAATTCTGTTCCTGGTGGTTTGAGGCTTTGGAGAAGTTATAGAAACTTTCGAACCAACAATCATATTTAAAATTGAAGACTTTCCAACATTGGTTTTACCTACCATCGAAACAAACAAAGATTTTGTTGATTCCATAAAAAATTCCTTCTTTCATATAAATTTTTAACTGCTAATTTTATTTCGCTTTATCTTACGAATCATGTCACGAATTCTATTTTTCATTTCTACCGGCCCTAAAAATACATAAAAATAGTTCAGAACCAAAGATACCAAAAATAAAACTAAAAGCCTAGGATATGAACGTAAAAAAGTCCACATCCTAAGATAAGCTTCAGGCTCACTAAATAATAATACGCCTACTATTACTGCCATAAAACAAACCACCAGCACTGCCCCTGCAGAAACGTCTTTTGCGGCTTTTGCTGTAGAATTATATTCTTTCGAACATAAATCTATCAAACCTTCTATAGCAGTGTTAAACATCTCAGCCATAAAAACGAGCCCTATCACAGATATCACCATGACATACTTAATTGGAGTCATGGTGAAAAAATTCGAAAACAACAAAACATAAAACGCTGCGACGGTGTGAATTCTCATGTTTCTTTCATTCCTCACCGCATACATAATACCTTTAGCCGCACATTTTATAGTCCTAAATATTTTCATACTAAACATGTTTTATCTGCCAGAATCATCAATATAAGAAACGGCATTGGTGAAACCGAGTAGATCAAGAACCCTTTCTTCGCGTTCTTGCATATGCATTTTTTCAATACCACCACGTTCGTGGTCGTATCCGAGTAGATGAAGCATTCCATGAGCCACTAAGTGTGCAACTTCTCTTCTGAGAGTATGTCCGTATATTTCAATTTGTTCCACAACTTTTTGCATGGAAATGATAATATCACCTAAAATTTGGGCATTGCTCTCTGGGTCTACTTCATAACTGCCATCTTCTTTTCTCATTGGGAAAGAAAGAACATCCGTGGGAACATCTTTATTGCGATACTGTTTATTTAAACTCTGTATGTAATCATTATCAACAAATGTGATACTTACCTCTGCTGAACCTTTGAATTTTTCCAACTTAAGCACTGCATTACAACATCTTCTCATTAGCATACGAATACCTGTAGGGATTTTTACTTCCTTTTGTCTATTCACGATTATAACTCTGGTTTTATCTACCATCTGATAATTCATCCTTCCTGTTACATAAACATAATAAAAGTCGAAATTGAGATAATTAAATCATGTGTCTCCACACTATTTTTTCTTAACCCTGGACCCCCTTTGTAGTTTCGTCCACTTCCGATATAAGCGCCTCTAACTTTTTTATATGTAAATGAGTCAAATTTAATGG